>Ga0308172_1000039_pt1 | contig 298394 bp, 236 predicted proteins | sample PhyGR2_FD_202134 | JGI IMG/M metagenome (GOLD analysis project Ga0308172, IMG submission 202134) | Phyllosphere microbial communities from UC Gill Tract Community Farm, Albany, California, United States - DLSLSG.R2 | ecosystem: Host-associated > Plants > Phyllosphere > Unclassified | place... | reverse complement strand
CTTCTACATCCTGTACCAGCCGGAAACCCGTTTTCATGGCGATAACGTGATGACGCTCGTTATGCTTGTCGTCCATCGCGTATTCCATCACTGAAAATGGCGTCAGATTACGAAATTCCATTTTTCACCCCAGCTCCAGTGATATCCGTTGTGAAATGTAACTTAGGTGATGGCACAACAGCCTCCTAGTACAGGTAAAAAACTGACATTATGAAAACCGGCAAGGAGGCAGGGATAAAATATACCTGGTCATACAAAACCGGAAAAAATAATAAACAACGTTACTGTATGAAACGGAATACGCTCTTTTTACATTTGTTTTTTTGACTGATATCAATGGAATTAATTAAATGAGCGAATATTTATTGGGAGGTGTTTAAATATTGTTAAATATATTTTTTATATAAATTAATTCATGTTTTTCATTTATTGAGTATTGTATTTCGCAGTGTAGATTATTTATCTAATTCACTTGTTGAAAATTATCAAACATTATATTATTTCTCCGTCCCTGCCACACAACCGACGATCAAAAGGAAAAGGGTAAAAACACCTGTTCTAAAAGGACAGTAACTCTGGCTCAGATCGCTCTAATCTCACAGAACCTGACGCAATCATTAAGTTGTGCAACGACAGGATCTGATGAAGCCAACCATACCCAAACTGGTAAAATTCTATTTCTGTATATCTGGTACATTCCTGTTCTACGTCAGGACTGATGGCCTCTTGTTGGTGTTTAGGCCTTCAGATAACAGTTCCTAATATGCTGCTTATATGATCTTTTTAAGCATATACACTCCTGAGTATTTTCTAAAAAACGTATTTTTGCTTAGCTTATAAAAATAATTAAGATTTAATAAAATAAAACTTTATCAGTCAGAGGAGCCATATTTAACGCCTTGCACTTCGAAAGAAATGCGAGGCGTTTTTCATTTCTAGACTTGAAACTTTATTGCTCACAAATTAGATCTTGTGGAACTTGTATTGCATCCACACCATACCGTCCTGCAGTGTTTCAACCGATTTGAGTTCCAGTGCCTGACCTGCGGCTGGAAGTTCGTCTGCTTTTCCACGATATTCAAATATAGAAGACACCCCAGAAAGACCATCAATGCCTGGATAAATAAGCAAGCTCAGTGCATCTAACAGCCCTGCTTTCAGGAAGGTGCCATTGATCGTCCCACCGCCCTCAAGTCGTAGGTGAGTAAAGCCAAAGTCACTGCCGAGAACATCCATCGCCTTCGACATATCTTTTCCATCAGAGCCTGCAAAAATCCAAGAAACATTGCATTCACGCAGGTGCGCTAAGTAACGGTCGGAGACCTGCTTATTTAGCAAAGTAATAAAATGATAGTCAGAGTTCTTTTCATACATCACTTTTCCGTTTGGGTCGGTAACGATGAAAATACGTTTACCTGAACGTGCCGCATTATAATTTTCACTGCTTTGCGTTGGGGCTTCGCCCCGATGCTTAAAGCTATTCAGTGACAGAAACTCTTGCAGAGTGACTCGTCCGAGAATTGTGGCTTCCCCTCCCACCTTTTCCGCCACACGGAAATAGATATCTAATACTTCATCCGTGGTCTTGCCACTGAATGGCTGACTATAACGAGTAGTGACCAAACGTCCATCGACAGTAGCTTCCATATGAACAGTAATTTGCGGTTTCATCATGCAGTCCTTATTTCATAATAATGGCACGCCGGTGTCTCACTGATTCTCTATTTGCTCAGCCTCCGGCTCCATAAAAATGTTCAATATCGATTGATATGAGCACTTTTTACGAAGAGAAATACTATCGTTCAGCGCGATGAATGTAATGCCTGATACAAGCAAATTATTGCCCAATTCTCTCACTTCATAGTCAGAGCATTTGTATTCCGAATCAGCCGCAACTATGCTGAACACCTGAAATATCTTCGTGCAAATGTGATGAAAAAAATTTACGGCCACTTAAAGCAACAGCTGCAAGGTCTGCTTCCTGCTACAGGCAAAACGAGTTCATTAATTGATGGGCTTGAGCTTATCCGACGCGACCGCGCAGCGCGTGATGAAAGCTGTATATACCAGCCAGCGATTGAGTTTATTGTGCAAGGAGAGATGGAATCGCTAACCGGCAATGAACGGTTGGCGTATGGTGAAGGCCAGATTATGGTCACTGGTATCGATGCACCTTGCATAATCAATGACATCAAGGTTGCGGCTGATGCACCTTTTCTCTGCGTAGATCTCGTTTTGGACTTAGCATTAGTTACTGAAATATCGGTAAATATGGGAACAATCAACCTATGTAATTCACATAAGGGAATTTGTGTAATTCCGTCCACACCAGAAATAGCGGATGCTTTTTTGAGACTAATTCGTCTGTTACACACGCCACAGCACATCGAAGTGCTTGCCCCGTTGATCATCCGGGAGATTCACTATTACCTGCTCATTGGAGAGATGGGAGAATACCTACGTGCTTTAGCGACCGAAGGCTCTCACAACCAGCGCGTGGCGAAATCAGTCAGCTGGCTACGAGATAACTTTCTCGCTCCACTGGAAATTGAACAACTAGCCAACCTCGCTCATATGTCGGTCTCAACCTTTCACCGTCATTTTCGTAAAGTCACCTCTTTTAGCCCCCTGCAATTTCAAAAACGCCTGCGTTTGTATGAGGCTCAGAGGTTAATGCTAGTGGAAGAACTTGATGGTACTACTGCAGCGTTTAAAGTTGGATATGAAAGCGCTTCCCAGTTCAACCGTGAGTACAAGAGAGAATTTGGCAATCCACCGCAGCGTGATGTCGATCGGATGCGTGTAGCCAGCGTTTAACACCGCACAATCCTTGCTGCGATATTGATGTAAACTGCAATTGCAGCACAACCCTGTACCATAACCTGCTAAAAAAACGACATTTTGCTGATTTGCTAAGCAATCAAACCGGATATTTGTTTTTGAGCTTTACAAGGTAGGGTAAGCTCGCTAATATTCGCCTCGTTCAAACGATTCCTCTGTAGTTCAGTCGGTAGAACGGCGGACTGTTAATCCGTATGTCACTGGTTCGAGTCCAGTCAGAGGAGCCATATTTAAGAAACCTGCTTAGGAAACTAAGCGGGTTTTTTGCTTTTTATTACACACCTTATATTCAAACCGAATCTAAGCGAGCGAGGGATTTCATAAAAAAATACGCATGGTGTGATAAGAATGGAACAACCTAATGGGGGTGCAGGCAGAGCGGAGTGCCCTGCCTGTGGGATAGGATCTTACTTAGCTTCGCCTTCGCCCAACGCTTTAAGCTTTTTGGAAAGCTCACGACGCTCTTTAGACAGATCGGCGTTCTTGATGATGTAGTCATCAACACGATCTTCGTAGTTGCCACGCATATCGGCAATGATCGCCTGAATCGCTTCAACACTCATACCTGGCTTGATGTATTCACTCAGGTTGTCTAACAACAACACGCGTTTCTGGTTATCACGGATTTTTTTCTCATTATCCACGATTTCACGCTGTAACTTGTTTTTACGGCGGAACATACGCACAAATTCCAGAACGTTTTGGAAAGTCGGCTTATTCACATTTTCCATCTTGATACCTTTGCTTAAGTAGAAAACTTCAAATCAGGCTGTGACTAACAAGATACCGTTTCACGGCTTCGAGGTATAGCCTCTCACTATTCTTATATTACCCAGTTTAGCCACTCGGCAACATGATAAAAACACCTCGAATAGTGAATAAAGATGACTAAATGCTGCAATTTCGCGCAAACGCATCGATTTTTGGCGAAAAAAATCCGGGCAAGCCCGGATTTAGGTATCTACGCTTAAATGCGCAAAATATTAGTCTTGCAGCCACTCGGTGTGGAATACACCTTCTTTGTCAGTACGCTTATAAGTATGTGCGCCAAAGTAGTCGCGCTGCGCCTGAATCAGGTTAGCCGGCAGTACCGCCGAGCGATAGCTGTCGTAGTAAGAAATCGCAGCAGAGAAAGTTGGCGTTGGGATACCATTCTGTACAGCGTAAGACACCACGTCACGCAGCGCTTGCTGGTATTCATCAGCAACTTGCTTGAAGTACGGAGCCAGCAGCAGGTTTGCAATTGAGGCATCCTGAGCATAGGCGTCAGTGATTTTCTGCAGGAACTGTGCACGAATAATGCAGCCAGCACGGAAGATTTTAGCAATCTCACCGTAGTTCAAATCCCAGCTATATTCTTCTGATGCAGCACGCAGCTGAGAGAAGCCCTGCGCGTAAGAAACGATTTTGCCGAGGTACAGTGCACGGCGAACTTTCTCGACGAACTCAGCTTTATCACCGCTAAAGACCTGAGCTTTCGGCCCAGACAGTACTTTAGATGCTGCGACGCGCTGATCTTTCAACGAGGAGATGTAACGCGCAAACACTGACTCGGTGATCAATGACAGCGGCTCGCCCAGATCCAGAGAGCTCTGGCTGGTCCATTTACCGGTGCCTTTGTTTGCAGCTTCATCCAAGATCACATCAACCAGATATTTACCTTCTTCATCTTTTTTGGTGAAGATATCTTTGGTAATGTCGATCAGATAACTGTTCAGTTCGCCTTTATTCCATTCGGTAAAGGTTGTTGCCAGTTCATCGTTAGACAGATTTAAACCATGTTTCAGCAGAGAATACGCTTCAGCAATCAGCTGCATATCACCGTATTCGATACCGTTATGAACCATTTTTACATAGTGACCAGCGCCATCAGAACCGATATAGGTTACGCATGCTTCGCCGTCTTCTGCAACTGCAGCAATTTTTTTCAGGATAGGAGCAACCAGTTCATAGGCATGCTTCTGACCACCAGGCATGATCGATGGCCCTTTCAGCGCACCTTCTTCACCACCAGAAACACCGGTACCAATGAAGTTAAAACCTTCGGCAGACAGTTCGCGGTTACGACGAATCGTGTCTTGGAAGAAGGTATTACCGCCATCGATCAGGATGTCGCCTTTTTCCAGATAAGGCTTCAGGGAATCGATAGTCTTATCGGTAGCTTCACCAGCCTTCACCATCAACAGGATACGACGAGGCTTCTCAAGGGATTCAACGAATTCCTGTACCGTATAATAAGGTACTAAATTCTTACCCGGGTTCTCAGCAACGACTTCGTCGGTCTTGTCCGTGGAACGGTTAAAGATGGATACGGTATAACCGCGGCTTTCGATGTTGAGCGCAAGGTTGCGCCCCATCACTGCCATACCGACAACGCCGATCTGTTGTTTGGACATTGGAAACTCCTGTCTAAGGGATGATACCTGCGAGGACTCTCCTCACAGCACATGTGTGGCAGCTATGTTAACTCAGCTTGCAGTTAATGGGATAGCGATTGATGCGATAGATGTTTCAAGCGTTCAGAAGGTGTACGCATACGTTTGCTAAAACTGTGAGTTTAAAATATAAAAAAAGCCCGCAAGCGGGCTTTTACATTTAGTCCACGAACTCGCGTGCTCACTAAGGATTAATCGCCGCCAAATAGATCGCGGGTATAGACTTTATTCGCCACATCCATCAACTGCTCATCCATGCGGTTAGAGATAATAATGTCAGAACGTGCTTTAAATGCGTCCAGATCGCGCATCACTGGCGAATTAAAGAAGCTATCTTCTTCCATCACCGGCTCATAGATCACTACCTCAACGCCTTTCGCTTTAATGCGTTTCATGATCCCTTGAATCGACGACGCCCGGAAGTTATCGGAACCGCTCTTCATGATTAGACGGTAGATGCCTACCGTTTTCGGCTGATGCGACAAAATCGATTCGGCAATAAAGTCTTTACGCGTGCGGTTTGCATCAACGATAGCGCCGATGAGATTATTTGGTACTGATGAATAGTTAGCCAGTAGCTGCTTGGTATCTTTCGGTAAGCAATATCCACCATAACCAAACGATGGATTATTGTAATGATTACCGATACGGGGATCTAAGCAGACACCATCAATAATCTGACGCGTGTTCAAACCAAGCGCTTCTGCATAGCTATCCAGCTCATTAAAGTAAGCCACACGCATCGCCAAATAGGTATTGGCGAATAATTTAATGGCCTCTGCCTCAGTTGAATCAGTGAAAAGAACCTGAATATCTTCTTTAATTGCACCTTCAACTAGCAGTGCGGCAAATTTCTCTGCCCGCTCTGATCGTTCACCAATCACAATTCTCGACGGATAAAGATTATCGTAAAGTGCGCGCCCTTCACGTAAAAATTCAGGTGAGAAGAAAATGTTATCAATCCCAAACTCTTCACGAATTTTCTGCGTGTAACCAACTGGCACCGTTGACTTAATCACCATCACCGCATCAGGATTTATCGTCAGCACATCTCTAATGACTGACTCAACCGACGTTGTGTTGAAATAGTTGGTTTTAGGATCGTAATCCGTTGGCGTTGCAATGATGACAAAGTCAGCGCCTAAATATGCATCTTCTTTATCGATGGTTGCGCGGAAGTTGAGAGGCTTGTTGATCAGATAGTTTTCAATATCAGAATCAGAAATTGGCGATTTTTTCTGATTTAACAAATTAACTTTTGACTCGAGGATATCTAATGCAACAACCTCATGATGCTGAGAAATCAAAACACCGTTTGACAGCCCAACATAGCCTGTACCGCTGATTGCTATTTTCATAGCTAGCCTTGTTTAAGCAAAATAAAGAAATGATTATATACAGCGAAATTAAACGGTGTATCCATCAGGATTGTTTTTTTGCCAATTCCAGCTATCCCGCATCATTTCATCCAGTTGACGAGTCGCTTTCCAGCCAAGTTCTTGCGCAGCTAGTGAGGAGTCAGACCAGCATTCAGCAATATCGCCAGGGCGTCGTTCAACAAGTTTGTAGTTCACACTAATACCAGAAGCATTTTCAAACGCAGCGATAAGATCTAATACAGAGTAACCAACACCAGTTCCTAGATTAAATGTTTTAAATGATGCCCCTTTATCTTTATGATCTAAGGCCGCCAAATGCCCGCTAGCAAGATCCATGACATGAATATAGTCACGAACTCCGGTGCCATCTTTTGTTGGATAATCGCCCCCATATATAGATAAGCAAGTTAACTTACCGATAGCTACTTGAGTAATATAAGGGAGCAAATTGCAAGGTACTCCATTTGGATCTTCGCCAATTTTGCCTGATGGATGAGCGCCGACAGGGTTGAAATAACGTAAACAGGTAATGCGCAACTCAGGATTTGCTGAAGCTACATCACTCAAGATTTGCTCTACCATCAATTTCGATGTTCCATAAGGATTGGTTGTTCCACCAACTTTGCACCCTTCATGGAGAGGAATTATCTCCGAATTCCCATACACTGTCGCAGAAGAACTAAAAATGAAACTCTTGACACCAGCAGAAAGCATTTCGTCTAAAAGGACAAGACTTCCATTAACATTGTTTTCATAATATTCAATTGGCTTTTGTACCGACTCGCCAACAGATTTAAGCCCAGCAAAATGAATGACATCTGTTATTTTATGCTGCGCAAAAATAGCCCTTAGCGCATTACGATTAAGAACATCTTCAACATAAAGCGTCAACGTCTTGCCTGTCAAAGCTTCAATTCTAGATAGAGACTCTCTTGACGAGTTAGATAAGTTATCTATAACTACAACATCATCTCCACGCTCTAAAAGAGCGAGGACAGTATGGGAACCAATATAACCAGCACCACCAGTAACAAGAATAGCCATACTAACTCCTGAATTTAATCCAACTTCATCTGTAGTTCTTTCAGCCAAGCCCGAAATTCGGAGCCTTGTGTCGGATGATTCAATCCGTAAGCGACAAAAGCTTCAGCATAGCCAAGCTTTTCACCACAATTGTATGCTTTGCCCACCATTCGATAAGCCTCGACAGGTAAATGTAGGAGAAGTGTCGCTATAGCATCAGAAAGTTGAATTCGCTCCCAAGCACCATAGCCAGTAGTCTCTAAAATTGGCCAGATAGAACCTGACAGAACATAGCGTCCTACTGCTGATAAATCTGAATTATACATTTCGGCATTTTCAGGTTTTTCTACAATAGAAGTCATACGAGCAGTTTGCCCAGGCTCTAATACCTCGTTATCGCAGTTAATAACCGAATACTCAGATAACTCCTCAATCGGTGTAGATTGTACAAGTACCTGGCTACGTCCAGTTTCACTGAAACGCTGTACCATCGATGCTAAATTCTCTCTCGAAGCATCATAGGTAGAGTCGTCTAAAAGGATATCAGGCAACACCACTACAAACGGATTATTACCCACTAGTGGTTTGGCGCAAAGAATGGCATGACCCAAGCCAAGTTGCTTGTGCTGGCGTACGCTATTAATCGTCACGCCTTTCGGACAGATTGACTGTACTTCAGCCAATAACTGACGCTTCACACGAGCTTCCAGTAATGCTTCTAACTCGTAAGAAGTATCAAAATGGTTTTCGATTGCATTCTTCGAAGAGTTAGTGACCAAAATAATCTCTTTGATGCCCGCAGCAACACACTCATTAACAATCTTCTGAATAAGCGGAATATCAACTATTGGCAAAAGCTCTTTTGGAATAGCTTTAGTTGCAGGCAGCATTTTCATGCCAAGGCCAGCGACAGGAATGACGGCTTTTAGATTAGTCATTTTAGTGTTTTTCCAAGAATTCATGGCGTACTGTATTCGCAATTCCTTGTTCAAGAGTCACTGGAGCCTCGAAACCTGTTGCAGCAATATTGTTAGACTTGAATTGAGTACGAGCACAAAACTTTTTAACACGGATACTACTCACTGGGAATTCTTTTCCGGTGATCTTCGACAGAATATCTAGACAATATCCCCCAGTGATACCAACTGTATATGGGATACGAATATTATTCTTTTTCCGATGCAAGGCCGTACAGATAACATCAGTCAGTTCATTCATTGTAAAATCAGGCTTATCTATGTAATTAAACACATGTCGACCGGACGAAAATGTTGTAGCAAACCTTAAGAACGCAGCAATATTTTCAACATAAGCCATAGATTTCTGATTATTGCCTGCGCCAATCATTAAGAACTTACCTGAGGCAATCTGCCGGAATAAATTGTAAACATTACCTCGATTATTTTCACCGAATACGACGGTTGGTCGAATTGTTACTAATGCTCGTTCAGCATCCTTAGCTTGCCATGCATCATATACATGCTCGGCTTCAAGCTTTGACTTACCGTAGTCATTGAACGGATGAAACTCACCATCCTCACCTGTTTCTTTCTCTACAAAACCATAAACAGCAACAGATGATGTAAAGACAATATGTTTTATTCCTAGTTTTTCTGCTGTATCGCAAACATTTTTTGCACCTTGAACATTTACATCATAATAAAGGCTAATTGGGCTAACGTTATCTTTATGCTCCGCGGCAAGGTTAATGATTATAGAACAATCATGAAGTACTTGTTCCAAGGTACTTGGTTTAGTAACATCACCATAACGATATTTGTCATTAAACAAAGCGCTTTCTTTTATATCAATAATAATAAAAGGAAAATTATTAACTTCAAACAATGATGCTAATCTACTACCAATAAAGCCAGAACCGCCTATTATCGCTATTTTATTCATTACATCATCTCTCTAATTTTATAAAAATCAACGTTCATTGCACAATAATTTTCTATATAGCCATAACCACTCATGGCAAACATGATTCAAAGAAAAAGTATTTTCAATCCGATGGCGAGCATTTTTTTGAAGCATAGATGCTTCATCCTGATTGAGAGACAAAGCATGAGCCACTTTATTTGCCAACTCATATGGTGATTTTATAGGCACAATAAAACCGTAATCGCCAACAACTTCCTTTACGCCACCAGCATCTGTAGCAACAACTATTCGCTCACATGACATCGCCTCAGCTACTACAAGTCCGAACCCTTCCCAAGCAGAGGATAATACAAAGATATCGCAGGCCGAAAGATAATCCTCAACATTCTGTTTTGCACCTAATAATTTAACTTTATCTATTAAATTTAGTTCTTCGATTAAACTCTGCAGGGCCTCTAACTCACTACCAGCACCAATAATCAACAAATCAACATTTTCAGTATTTAATAGACTAAATGAATTTAATAAATTGGGATAATCCTTTGCGGCAACTAGCCGCCCTATCGCCAAAACTATTTTTCTATGTTCTGGGATAGATAATTCGGCACGAACTCTCATTCGTGCATCTGTTGAAAAGGAAAACTTATTTACATTAATACCATTATAAATGGCAACTGAATTTTTCTTATTAAACACCTTGTTATTAACAAAATTTTCTAATGCTTCATTGCTGACATTTGTAGTGAAATTAGGTATGGAACGTGTTAATTGATATAGTGCTTTCCTTAATTTACTTCCAATGTACTTGCTATGCTCAGTATTTACTAAAATTATATCTCTCTTGAACATTTTAATAATCCGAGAGAAAATGTTAGCATGAAATAAATGTGAATGTATTATATCTGGATGAAACTCATCTAGTAACTTGAACACAGATGCAAATGATTTAATTATAGATACAATATTTTTGCGCATATCTAGTGAATAAATTTTCACATATTCCGACATAGGGCGTACATCAATTTTTCCCATCATAGCTATCAGACATATCTCATGTCCTTCAGAAACCAACTGATCACATATTTGACTTACTTGTGTCTCTGCCCCGCCAAGCTCGAGACCTGTTATTAGAATTAAAATTCTCATATTTACTCTAGCTAATCTTTTCAAAAGTCGACTTTTCGCGAAGAATACCATCGAGAGCATTAATAATAATGCTCCTACATTCAGCATATTCTATGCTATCAGCAGAGATGGAATCATTGACACAGACAAATCTTTTGTTATTTATCATTTTAGCACATTTTTTTGCATCGTTGATCGAGCTTATATTTTTACAATAATGGTCATCATAATATATCGGGTAAAAGTCGCCAGACGCTAAATGCGAGTATCTATATAGTGCTTGAGATATATTTTTACTATTTCTAAATTTCGATTCAATCGTATCATTCACAGCATCACTAAATTTTTTATTAACATTTATAATGGTTTTTTTCAAATAAGGCTGAGGATGATGGTAATGTTTAAAGGCTAAATATTTATCTTCAATGGAAAAGAACAAATTACTAATCCTATGAATAAGTTTATATCTATTGCTGTACCTATGTTCCTTTCTCATCGTTGCATAATCATTTTTATAGAAATGACCATTTATAAGATCTATGCAATTATTTATCATCGAAGACCATGAATCTGGTTTTCGAATTTTGTTATAAAGCCTCCCTCTTCGCGGAAGGGATTCAATAAGAAAGTCAACTGGTTGATTATTAACAAAAAACCTGGACTCATCAGCAGGTCTTAAAATCAAAGTATCATCATTGAAATAAATGAACTTTTCTGATAAATCAGGTATACGTTCAAAATTTAATTCGATAGAGCTTGAATTAAATACTGGAAGGATATCTTTTGTTAAAAAAATATCTGAATGGAAAACAAAATTCAGCTTAGGATGATTACTAACCATCCAATTTGGCTTTTGTCCGCAAGTAACAAAATGAATTTTCCTAACCCATGGCATGAATTTCTCAATGCCTCTAAAAACATACTTTATCGTATCCCAATCTTTATATCTTGTATCTAGAATTTTTTTATCCATTGAAAATTTATTAAAACTTGCAATCCAATCTGGATCAGCACCATCTACCCATAATATTACAACATCGACATCAGACACGTTCTTATTCATTTAATATACAACCTTTTTACTTCTCGGCTTTTGTAAAGGAAAAATATAGTGTAATTTATTATTGGAATATTAAATACGTTTTCAGCAAGACTTAACGTTACCATTATCAAACATAGGAAAGAAATAAAATTTGTTTTGTACTTCAAATTTGAAAGTATATAGATATAAAAAATAATATAAAAAAATGAAAAAAACCACCCTGATGAAAACAATAAATTAGGAAAGAAAAAATCAATTGGAAGATAATCCGATATATCACTACCTAAAAATAGCCCAGGAAAACCAAGAGATGCGTACATTTGATATGATAAGCGGACACGTCCAGAAAAGAGCGAATCAAAAGCATAAGATGTTGGATTATGCGTTCCGTATCCAGAAACAAGATAAAATTGAAAACAAGCGATTAAAATTAATATAATAGTTGCAAACTTTGCATGTATCTTAAACAATCTTATTTTCCTAAATGGAAAATAAGCACACAATAGCAGACAAGTGAGTAGAAATGTTCTGGACATAGTTTGATAAACTAGTGGCAGTATTATTAAACTAGCAATTATATAGCCCACTCCTCCAAAGGCATCTCTGCGCCTATCAAGAAGAGCTAGTATAAGAGAATAAACAACAAAGAGCAAAACTGCAAATGTATTCGGATTCTCAAACCCTAAAGAAAGTCGTATATATCGATCATCATGAAAAAAGAAATTTGTTGAAAATAGCAATTGAAAAGGAATAAATATAAGCCATGCACTTAGAATAGAAGCCAACAAAACAGATATTGTTTTTTCGTCATTCAATCTGGAGTAAAAAATAACCAATGGGTAAGCCGACAGACACCAGAAATAATATTTATTACCGTAGAGGGAAATAGCCAAGCAGAAAATAATCAATAAAATTATAAATGATATTTTTTCTTTGTTAGAAGCTAATAAAAATGCAACTCCTGAAAATAAAACTCCTACCATAAGAATAACATAGCCTACTTGCTCAATAATAAGCTCATTTTTCCCTGACCATCCTTGAAGTAAATATTTTAAATAAAATAAAAACGTAAGCATGTATGCACATATAATTAGTTGTCTTTCAGTTCTGAATACTTGGCTCATTATCAACTCATTTTTAAAATCAATTACTAATTTATTATTTATTATAGTACTTCATAAAAAAAGAGACACCTTTTCTTATATTCGGCTCTATCATGAAAACTGAAAGTGTAATGGCCATAGTAACGGCTATTACCATGGGTGATACTGTCAACCAACTACTCCATGAATTCATACTTTGAGAAAGAGGAAACATTTTCAGGAGAACATGAAACATAAAGAAACAAAATATACTTAAACACAATGGGTATAAATGCAGCTTTATAAAAAATCGCCACTTACATTTATTTTTAAATACTGTATCAATTAAGAACACAGGGCGACCTATTGCAATGATCAGGACATTTGAAACCAGCGTGCCTATGATTATGCCAGACAAGCCAATATGCTGAATTAATATATATGAAACCACTAAATTAATCCCACCTTCTAATAATGGAAAGTGTATATCATTAAACACGCCTGTCGCATTTTTGAAAATATCACAAGGAATACGTAAAATACTAATATAAACATTTGCAAGCATTAACAATACGACCTGCTGAGGCAATACATAACTCTGCCCGAGCCAATTTATGATAAAGCTATCAATTAAACAATATATAGATATGCAAATACATGTAGCCAAACATATGAATAAAGAATAAAACATTCGGAAAAGCGACTCTTTTTCTGAATCATTTGAATTAACAAAATAATCGCCGACACCAGCAGTTGTAGAATTAGTTAAAACATTCATGAATAAGGTTACGGCCTGAAAAACCATCATATAACTAGCATAAATTGAGATATATGTCAGACTGAGGAACCTTGAAACTAATATATAATCAGTATTAAATACGAGAACCCCACCAATTTTGTGGAAAAACATTAATTTGATTTTTCTAATTAACTCTTTTGTAATTGAAGACTCTACTTTTATCCTACTATTACAATAATCATTAGAGCCTGATTTATTTGAATATTGTTGTTCCAGCCACGGGAATGTTTTTTTAATTTTTGCATTAAAAATCATGGACTGAACAATTACGCATAATGAGTCAATCAAAAGATAATAAAAGAAATTATCATACTTCATGATGAATAATAACTGAAAACAAATAGTGACAATTTTCCCGCCACCTTGAATTAGCCTAACGGCTGAATAGTTTTGACTTGCAGTAAGCAAGGTAGAATTTTGCCCATATAAATACGTAAATGCCGTATTAAGAACAAATAAAATCCAATAAATGAAAGAGTATTTTATATCACTTACAGCGGCAACATAAAAAAACACTCCAAGACCTAAAAGTAGGCCAAGAATAATTACAGCAATGGATACAAATCTATAAATTTTTGTTAGCGTTTTGTACAGCACACGAATTTTGTCTTCATCATTATCGGCTAAGGGCTTGTACATCAAACTTGCGGCCGCTACACCGACACCTAATTCAGCTAAATTCAGATAAGCCATTAGCTGAGTAAAAAGTAACATTAAGCCGGTCATCTTGCTACCCATATATTCTATGAATATTGAGCGTGAAATAAAACCTAATGCTATAATTATAATAGTAATTAGTAAATCTACTTTAAAGTTTGCTATTGCTTTTTTCGAGCGCATTCTTTGGCATCTCTAGATATTAAGAATAAATAGTCGCTCACTTTATTATTTTTTTCTAATCAAGGAGTAAATTATTTTCGTCATACTTGTCGGAAGTATTCTTGGGACAACCCGAATGAAAAAGACATAAATACTTTCAAATGCTGTCTGTTGCAATAGCTTTCTTTTTAATTTTGCCAAGAGCCATTCACTTTTTATATAGCTCAGCCCCCGTCTGCGTAAGATCATAGCATTGCCGGCCCTAGCATGTACTAGTACATCAGGAAGATTTTCACCAGAATACCCGTGACTCAATAGTCTTAACCATAAATTATAGTCTTCCATGTACTTATGATGCTGATATCCACCTACAGCAATTATTGCACTTTTTTTAAAAGCGACAGTCATATGATTGAATGGGTTTCTATATCTCATATATTTGATAATATCACTATTATCTAACGGTACAGTTTTACATCCTGTTTTTCTTGAAAGGTTTTCTTCATATTCATCAACATAGCCACCAATAATTGAAAGATTTGGATTAGAAATGAATTTATCCATTTGCAGCTCAAAACGCTTGACGGTACAGATATCATCAGTATCCATCCTAAAAACAATTTCATTTGAGCATTTGCCTAATCCCACATTTAAAGCATTACCAAGACCGACATTGGTAGCTATACGACAGAGTACAATCGGTAGTAATTTTTTCCAATCATTGATTACTTCAGCTAGATCTGTTCCAACTTCACCATCTAAAACAATAATAACTTCATCTGCTTTTAATGTTTGTGAAAAAATACTTTCTAAACATTCAGTTAAGTTTTCAGGGGTCTCTTTAAAATAAACAGAAAGCAAAACAGAAAATGAAATTGACATAATATCAAGACCTTTTTTTTATATTTTTTTTAACAATCAAAAGAATGACAAGCATTAAAACTATCGGTTTAGATAATATTAAATCATTAGAAATTCTAGTTATACTATTACGCTGTTTTCTAGCAAGTTCAACATAGCGTAAGCATTTTCCAAGTCGCCATTTCAAACTTAATTGTTTATATCTAATTTCTTGACGTGTTGACAACAGCAAGCCATTCATATTCCGTTCATACAATGATAAACCTGCCTGTGTCAGACCGCCTTCTAAATATTCTGTTATGCAGATAATTTCATTAAACCAACGGATTTTGAAGCCATCTGATGCAATTTTAAACCAAACAACACTTTCAGTTATAAAATTCTCGCCAGCAATCTCTGGAAATTTATAAGACCTTAATACTTTGGTATAAAAAACCTCTGCTTTGTCTCCCATTATTTTAAATTTCTCTCGTTCCAGAGATGATGCATCTACATATTCACCTGAAAATGTTGTCCCTATTATTTCGTTTTTCGTCACACCTCGATTTCCAGATACGCCCGCGAATTTAACGTTGGAATTAGAAATTTCATTTTCCCACTGGATGATCCTTTCAATTGCAAACTCTGGTAGATAATCATCTGAATCCACAATAAAAAACAACTTTCCATTAGCAATATCTACAGCTTTATTTATTGCTCTATGTTTTCCTCCATTCTCAGTTTTAATATATCTGATATGAAAATTATTACTATGATTTCTTATTTCGCTAAAAAAATCTTCTGTATTATCCATGGAACCATCATCAATAACTAACCATTCGAAACAATAATTATGCTGTTTTCTCAGGGAGTCATAGAGTTTTTTTATTAAATGTCCTCTATTGAATGTAGGTGTAAACACTGTAATATCAATATTATTACTCACCGTTTTTCATCTCCGTCCATAAAAATAAATCATTCAGTAACAAATACTCCCACGCTACCGCCCTTGGCTCGTCAGCTACCAATGCACTGTTAAAAATCGCGGCGATGTAGGCCTTATGAGGCTGCAGGCAGGGTACACTCCTGTCGGATGCCCCTACCTCAGATAATTCTTAATCCAGTCCCTTTTTAGGAACTTTCACTCTTCTCACTATTTCTTACACTTTTCAGTGCGGGCTAATTCTCATACTTCTAGCGGCCTGATACAAGGATAAATATGCACAAAAAGTTTAGCTGTTTTAGAAATGCACAAATTGACATACAAATTGAACTTTTTGTTGAATATCCATAGTTAGTGCAAGCCCTTTGCACGCTTGCACTTGAATTTATCGCTCTAACCACCGATCATTCTCTGAGAATAATTGTAACAACTCTGAAGGTATAACGAAGCGTATGGAATGGATCGCCGATCCGACTATTTGGGCAGGGCTGGCAACACTGGTCGTGCTTGAGATTGTGCTAGGTATTGATAACCTAGTTTTTATTGCGATTTTGGCAGAGAAACTACCTCGTCAACAGCGTGACAAAGCGCGTATCGTTGGCTTATTGCTGGCGCTCGTGATGCGCCTTGTGCTGCTGGCGTCCATTTCTTGGCTGGCAACGCTAACCAAGCCAATCCTGACCCTCAACGGGCACGGCTTTAGTGCTCGCGACCTGATTATGTTGACTGGTGGGATATTCTTACTCTTCAAAGCCACCGTTGAATTGAACGAGCGGCTGGAGGGCAAAGACCATGAGAGCCACAACCAGCGCAAAGGCGCCAAGTTCTGGCCAGTGGTGATCCAAATTGTGGTGCTTGATGCAGTATTCTCACTGGATTCAGTTATCACCGCCGTGGGCATGGTTGAACATCTTGCCGTTATGATGGCAGCCGTATGTATTGCCATCAGCCTGATGTTGCTTGCCAGTAAACCGCTAACCAATTTTGTGAATGCCCACCCCACTATCATCATTCTGTGTTTGAGCTTCCTGCTGATGATAGGCTTTAGCTTAGTCGCTGAAGGCTTCGGTTATCTGATTCCGAAAGGCTATCTGTATGCAGCGATTGGTTTCTCAGTAATTATCGAAGTCTTGAATCAGCTTTCTCAATATAACCGGCGACGATTCCTCTCGTCATCACGCCCACTGCGTGAGCGCACCGCTGAAGCCGTTTTACGCTTGTTGAGTGGCAAACATGAAGAAGCACAGCTCGATGCCAATACGTCCAGCCTAATTGCCGATAATCGCGGTGAGGCCGACCTGTTTATTCCGCAAGAACGCATGATGATCGAGCGCGTGTTAGGCATGGCACAACGCACCGTGAGTAGCATAATGACATCCCGCCACGATGTGGAGCAGTTGGACCTCAGCGATCCGCAAAGTAAGCTGGATGAACTATTACAAAAAAACCTGCATACGCGCATTGTAGTAACCGATGATAATGCCGCCGATGAACCATTGGGCGTTATTCATGTCATCGACCTGCTGAGGCAACAGCTGCAAGGCGAGAAACTCGATCTTAGGGCGTTGGTGAAGCAACCACTGATTTTCCCTGAAGGCGTGTCGTTGTTGATGGCTTTAGAGCAGTTCAGGCAGGCGCAGACTCACTTTGCCTTTGTGGTTGATGAGTTTGGTTCCGTTGAGGGCGTAGTCACGCTGACAGACGTCATGGAGACCATTGCCGGTAATCTTCCTGTTGCCGGTGAAGACATCGACCCGCGCCATGATATCCAGCAAAACGACGATGGCACGTGGATCGCCAACGGTTATATGCCGCTGGAGGACTTAGTGCTTTATATGCCATTGCCAATCGATGAGAAGCGCGAATACCACACGCTAGCGGGTTTGTTGATGGAGTATCTGCAGCGCATTCCGAACGTGGGTGAGCAAATTAGAATTGGTGATTATATGTTCGAGCCGTTAGAAATTAACAGCCACAGGATCCTGAAAATTAAAATCACGCCCCTTGCGGTGCCTGACGATGATTATGAAGTCTAAATTACGTCTCGGATAATATTTATCGATTAAAAAAGCGGGCTTTGCCCGCTTTTGTGTATCTGTAATATATAACTGTTATTACAAATGAATAGGAACCAGAATTTCAGTTGCAACTATAACCACAATCAGTCCAACCAGCACAGGTACAGAAGTACGCTTCACCACTTCAAACGGAGAGATCTTTGCCATCCCCGCCACCGCAACCACCACACCAGAAACAGGTGACAATGTACGGCCTAGGTTAGATGCCTGTAGCATGGGTATCGTCAAATAAGCAGGGTTGACGCCCATCTGAGCTGAAAGTTTAGGGATCAGTTCCACAAACGCGTAGAAAGGCGCATTGCCAGACCCTGTGGTCATTGCAGCCAACATGGTAATCACCACCAGAACCAGCATCATGATAATTCCACCGGTGCCAAACGACTGTGCTAAATCTATCAAGCTGCTGATAAAGCCCACGGTGCTTAGCCCTTGAGCAAAAACGCCCGCAGCAACTAAGAGCATTACGACGCTAGCAAAAGCGTCTGCCATACCGCGATATGCCACTTCCAGCCCCACAAAGACTTTCTGCGCATCAAAGCCGCGCAGGAATTCAATGATTGCTGCGCCAAGCATACAAATCACAAGAACGGTAATGATGTGTAGCTCTGGACCCCATTTGCCGTCAAAAATTAAAACACCCAGAATAGGCGTGAATGGAAGCAAAGCGTAGAAGCTAGGTGCGTTAGTTTTAATTTCACTCACATCCAGCATTTCATGAGAGACATTTTCTTTTTTGTCTAAATAGCGCTGCCAGAAGAAATGCGCGATGGCCATGCAAATAATGGCTGCAATAGAGATTGGAAGCGTAGTTTTAAACGCAAAATCAATCAGAGGCATTTCAGAGGCTTTGGCAGCCAGCACCACGTCGCCTGACGTTGGTGCAAGTATGATCGCTGCCGGTGATGCACAGATCGCGGCCGCAGCACCTCGGCTAATCCCAACGTTCACCATCACAGGGAACAGCGTCGCCATCAGCAATACACCTAACCCTGTCGCCGAAGAAACGGCCAGTGACATCAGACAAGCAACGAAATACGCCGCAATCATCAATAAATAGGGAGAATTGATGTACTGCAAAGGACGAGATGCCAGTTTCACCACCATATCATTCGCCCCGATATGGGTCATATAGGCGGCAAATCCACAGAGCATCATAATCATCATGCCTAAATCGCCACCACGGCTCATCAGCAAGACTTTAATATATTCGACAATGTCAGTTGCGCTCAGCCCTGTCGGTTTTGCGCTCGCCGGTAATATCTGGTGCCCCATCAAAGCACTAATAATCAGCAGTAGGATCCCACCAACCATTAATACTCCGGTAGCCGAATAGCCTTTGATGATGTATCGACCTACCCCCGTCGCCACGATGACACCAATTAACAACTCAATCATATAAAAGCCTCTATAGGTATTGCTTTAAATAAGTTCTCTGCGGAACTTGAATAGCCTCAATGGCGAAAAAACGAACAAGCCACCACCACTGCGCCAGTTAACCAATTAAACTATCGAACTCTGCCGAAAAAGGCAGACGATTTTACTGACTTTGGTCAACGATTTCCCGTGTTTGTTTTTGCCGTAACAAGTTTGTGATTGGTCGCTTGCTTCAAGGAATCTCAATTGCATTTCATCTTTTTTTTGAAATAAGAAAAAATCAGAAATTAAAATAGAAAAGCCGCAGCAAAATTGCTGCGGCTTAATGTGAAATCACACCTTAAGTCTTTAAAGCTTCTTCAGTAAGCGCTCTAAATCTTTCTTCTCTTTCGAATCTTGGTGTTTTCCAAGCCAATTATTTAATGCATCTTTGGCTTTTTGCTCCAGCTCGCTGCGTAATACCTTATCAACATCCAGCGAGTAACTCAGCTCCTGCCAAGGGCCGTAAATTCGTAGTGGGATCACCGCTTTTTGCAAGGTTTTAACCACGTTGCTTTTGCCCTTCCACCCATCAAGAACGCGAACATTTAAGCTCATATCACAACGTTGTTTATCAAGGTTTATCAGTCCAGAGCCACCCGCGGTTAAAATTTCAGAGCGGCCAAAGAACTGAGTAATACGCAGATTACCCTGTCGCAGTACGGTATCCGCTTTGAGCTCCTGAATTTTGGTGTAATCCGTGTAGCTATCTGCAGCGGTAACCTCTGAGTGGCTACGAACAACCGCTTGCTGTATCAACTGCTGAATATTCATACCGTTAAGCCGTGCGTTAGCCATCGATATATGTGCATGACCGTCCCAACGTTGCATAACGTCTGCTAATGTGACGCCTGAACCATTAAACTTTCCGGTTAGCGTGAGATCGCCCACAAACGTTTCTGGCTGCCCAAACGCATGCAACACGGGCCCCATCGCGATATTTTCAATCTGCGGCGTAAGCGTCATTTGCGCAGGTTGATTATCAACGACAGAGATCGTCCCTTGCGTTTTAAACGTTCCATGCCCAAGCTTGCCGCTAAGGTCCTGCAACGTCGCTGTACCCTGCCGGTTTTGCGCCTGCAGAGAAAAATCAGCGATCGTCAATCCATGATAGACAATTTGGTTGGCCTGAATTTTTACGTCGGCATTAAAGTCGCGTAAAAATGCCATTTCGCCAGGCTGAGAAATAGTTTGAGAATTAGAGGTAACGGGCGAGCGAGGGCCACTCTGCTGAGAGGTGTTGGCACTGCCTGCATCTGAATCACTTGGCGGCTGCCAGCCCAATAAATTATCTAGGTTGAGCGCCGCTGATGTTAAATCAACTTTGTATGTTGACTCACCATCGGCCTGCACTGAGCCTTGAACGCGCCCCTGAAGCTGGCTTTGGTTAGCCGTTATCTGCAAATTCGAGATATCTAGCAACTGTGGCTGTAATTGATAACTGACCGTTGCACTTCCCTGCCCTGCAATCCCATCCGTAGGTAATCCAACGCCTGCCAAATGATAGTCAAAACTGGAAACAATGGCGCTATAGCGCTGTGGGTAACTACTCAAATCTACGTTTGCCGCCAGCTTAAAGCTGAGATCGCGTTGGTTACGATTAATACGGCTTGAAAACTCAATATAGGCCTGACGTTCGCTGTCTTGATCGATCGACAAATTAATATCGCGCATATTAATTTGGTCATCTTTATCTTGTTGCCAAATTAACAAACTGTCTTTGATCTGAACTTTTTTAATGTTCAGCTTCCACGCAACGTCTTTAGACGGTTCTCGCGAACCCGAGGGAGCAATTGGTGAATTCTCCGGCTTCTGCGCGTCGCTGTCTGGCGTTAAGCGAATCACTGCACCCTTCAGCATCACCTGCTTAACGTCAAGCTGATGAGATAAGAGTGGCCACAAGGCAACGTCCAAGCGCATGTTTTCCGCACTGACCACAGGTTGCGCAGCGCCTGGAGCCGTCAGCGACATCCGCCCAGACAAAATACTAAGACGAGGCCAAACATGCCAACGCAGAGAGCCATCTAGCTGTAGGTCATAGCCTGTACGCTGCTGCACCTCCTTCGCCATATAGCTACGAAAGTCATTGGGATTCACCAGCAATACCAGCGCCGTCATACCAACCGCTAACACAACCAGTAAAATGACTATGGTCGTCAGAAATCGTCTCATGCCATCCTCTATCTCAAGGCAAGCGTTGTAAAACCGTAGTGTTTAGGTTCGGGATAAACTGCGTCGAAAACTCACACCCGCGGCAATTATACACATCAATCTTTATCGATACGGCTCGCGACAGCACCCTGCTGATCACGATATTTTGCATCTTGGCGGCTGTTGTAAGGACGTGCAGCAGGGCCAGATAACGGTTCGAAACTCAGTGCGCCAATCGGCATTCCGGGGCGCAATGCCAAAGGCAATTTTCCAGAATTATAAAACTCTAATACGATACATCCCTGCCAGCCTGGATCGATGCGATGTGCCGTAACGTGCACCATCAATCCTAGGCGTGCAAGCGAAGAGCGTCCATCCAACCAACCAACTAAATCAGCGGGTAATGTCACAGATTCTAACGTAACGGCTAACGCCAATTCGCCCGGATGCAAGAAAAAGGCCTCTTCTTCACCGAGGATAATTTCATCGCTCATGACACGTTCTAGCGCTTCGGCAACTTCCGCCTTCGGTCCGCTCAGATCGATATAAGGTGCTGTATGCCCGCGGAAAACACGAAACTTATTTCCCAAGCGCACGTCGACGGTGGCACCGTTGATACGATCTACCGGTGGGCGAGGTGAAATAGTGAGTTTTCCCGCGTCTAGCCAAGCTTCAATATCGCGGTCACAAAGTCTCATGGTTTTCTCTCCGTTACAGGCAAAGCAGCAATGGCTGCAAACTAAGAAGACATAGTACCTGAACCCCTAATATTCTGAAATGATTCAAACGGTTTGTTGCTTTTAAAATAGGCATCGTTTCCCAAATATTACGACAATTAACAAAACTGGCCGACAAAAAAGCCCGCATTAAGCGGGCTTTAATAGAAAACGAAATCGGTTATTCAAAAAACTGGCTGATCTTAGCTTTCAGAATATCAATCGCAATACGGTTTTTCCCACCGCGTGGCACGATAATGTCGGCATATTGCTTAGACGGCTCAATAAACTGCAGGAACATTGGGCGCACTGTTTTTTGATACTGAGCCATAACAGAATCCATTGAACGACCACGTTCATTAACGTCCCGCTTCATTCGACGCATGAGGCAAATATCAAGCGGAGTATCAACAAAAATAGAGAAGTTCAGTTCATTACGCAGGCGTGCATCGGTCAGCAGTAAAATGCCTTCCAAAATAATCACTTTCTTAGGTTCTAAATGAATGGTGCCTTGCTTGCGGGTATGTTCAACGTAGCTATACTGCGGAAGTTCGATGGCTTTGCCTGCTTTTAACATCTGTAAATGCTGAAACAGCAAGCTATGGTCCATCGAGCTTGGGTGATCGTAGTTCGTTTTAACCCGCTCTTCCATCGTCAGATCGCTTTGGTCTTTATAGTAACAATCTTCCGGGATCACACCGATGTGCTCCTCACCCACTTGTTCACGTAATTCACGATAAAGTGTGCTGGCGATCAAACTTTTGCCTGAGGCAGATGCGCCCGTGATGCCAATAATGACGCACTGATGGGAGTTGTCAGTCATATAATTTTTAAGACCTGGTGTTAAATGTTCGACGGGAGGCTAAGCAGAGACAGCTCAGGGCTGCGTGCTTGGGACGCGGCAATTATAGGGAGTAAAGCTGGCTGATACCAGAATTTTGCAGGTTTTAATCAGTGAAAATACGGACATCTGCTGGGATGCCCGTTTTATATTCAAAATGTCATTGCAACGTTTACAGCGCGCGGAATGCAATCTCGGTCGGGATTGATTCACCCTGCCAGTACAGCTGGGCTGCAACGTTAGCTGCTAATTGGCGGTAAATAAGTGAGAATTCGCTGTCTGGACGACAGGCCATGGTTGGCTCACCACGATCTAAATCCTCGCGCAGCGAAATATGCAGCGGCAGTTGACCGAGCAGACGGATCTTATATTTCTCTGCCAGTTTCTCTGCACCACCGGTGCCAAAAATTGGCTCGTGGAATCCACAGTTGCTGCACACATGGATACTCATGTTCTCAACCACGCCCAATACGGGCACATGGACTTTCTCAAACATGACGATGCCTTTCATCGCATCCAATAGCGCAATATCCTGCGGTGTTGTCACAACTACTGCACCGGTAACCGGGATGTTCTGTGCCAGCGTAAGCTGGATATCGCCGGTGCCTGGCGGCATATCCAGCACCAAATAATCCAGATCAGGCCACAGCGTATCCTGTAGTAATTGCAGCAACGCTTTGCTGGCCATTGGGCCACGCCACACCATCGCATTATCATCGGTGACTAAATATCCGATGGAATTCGTTGCCAGACCATGCGCCATGATCGGCGCCATATGCTGACCGTCAGGTGACGTAGGACGCTCGTTTGGCGTACCTAGCATCATTGGAATCGATGGGCCGTAAATATCGGCGTCCAAAATCCCGACCTTCGCGCCTTCAGCGGCTAACGCCAGCGCCAGATTCACAGCGGTGCTGGATTTACCTACCCCGCCCTTGCCGGAACTCACGGCAATAATATTACGAACGCCCTTCACTCCGGCCTGATCGTTGGCTCGTTTCAAGGTTGCAATATTATGTGAAAGACGCCATTCAACCGCTTTTGCACCGCTCACGCGCAACAGCTCGGCACTGGTGGCCTCTTTCAATGCGGCAAAACCACTTTGCCACGCAAATGGCATCATCAATTCAATATGCAGGGTGTTATCGAGCAGTGCACAATGATGCAGAGCTTTAAGCGCACTCAGCGGGTGATTCAGTGTTGGGTGGGTAAAGGCAGCGAGAATTTCACTGACCTGCGTCCGCAGTGCTTCGGGAGTGGACGTTTCATGGGATTTATTGCTCATCCCGGCTCCTTGTGTCATTCATTTTTATCTTCAGATAGCGCTGTAAAGCGTATTTGTACCCAAATAATTCGAGCGGCATGAAGGTGGCGGTGCACATGCAACTTGAAGTATGACGGGTATATTTTTGTTCGCTGACATAATTCACTTATACAGCCATTTTACTTATCGACAGAACGTTAATAAGCATACCAGAACTCCATTCACTGCGCGTTATGCAACTTACTTTCCCTGCATTAACAAAGAAAATGACTTAACAAACACAGCAGCCTAGCGGCATCGGACTCAATCAGGTAACATCTTTAGCACCGTTCCATTCTTAAAAGAGACAGCAAATCCACTATGGCTTCAGTCACCTCCCAAGCAAGCGCAAGAAAAATTCTAGTGACGTGCGCGCTTCCGTACGCCAACGGCTCAATTCACCTCGGCCACATGCTCGAGCACATTCAGGCAGACGTATGGGTTCGTTTTCAGCGAATGCGCGGCAACGAAGTGCACTTTATCTGCGCGGACGATGCCCACGGGACACCTATCATGCTGAAAGCTCAGCAGTTAGGTATTGAGCCTGAGCAGATGATTGCTGCCGTGAGTCAGGAACATCAGAAAGATTTCTCCGACTTTAATATCAGCTACGACAACTACCACTCCACGCACAGCGAAGAGAACCGTGAACTGTCTAGCCTGATTTATGGTCGCCTGAAAGAAAACGGTTTTATTAAAAACCGCACTATCTCTCAGCTTTACGATCCGGAAAAAGGTATGTTCCTGCCAGACCGTTTCGTGAAAGGCACCTGCCCGAAATGTAAGTCCCCAGACCAATATGGCGATAACTGCGAAGTTTGCGGCGCGACCTATAGCCCAACCGAGCTTATCGAGCCTAAGTCTGTTGTCTCTGGTGCCACGCCAATCATGCGTGAATCCGAACACTTCTTCTTCGATCTGCCGTCGTTTAGCGAAATGCTGCAGGCATGGACCCGTTCTGGTGCACTGCAAGAACAGGTCGCGAACAAAATGCAGGAATGGTTTGAATCTGGCCTACAGCAGTGGGATATCACCCGCGATGCACCTTATTTCGGATTTGAAATTCCTGATGCGCCGGGTAAATATTTCTACGTATGGTTAGATGCGCCTATCGGCTACATGGGTTCATTTAAAAACCTGTGCGACAAGCGTGGCGATCTGGACTTCGACGAGTTCTGGAAAAAAGACTCTTCTACCGAGCTGTATCACTTTATCGGTAAAGACATCGTCTACTTCCATAGCCTGTTCTGGCCAGCCATGTTGGAAGGCAGTAACTTCCGCAAGCCAAGCAACGTATTCGTCCATGGTTATGTCACCGTTAACGGTGCCAAAATGTCCAAATCCCGTGGCACCTTTATTCAGGCGCGCACTTATCTGGACCATTTGGATGCCGATTGCCTGCGCTACTACTATGCGGCAAAACTCTCCTCGCGTATCGACGATATCGACCTAAATCTGGAAGACTTCGTACAGCGCGTAAATGCCGATATCGTTAACAAAGTTGTGAATTTAGCTTCTCGTAACGCCGGTTTCATCAATAAACGCTTTGGCGGCAAGTTGTCTGAACACTTAGCCGATCCTGCGCTTTATCAGACCTTTGTTGACGCTGCGGATGAAATTGCTCAGGCCTATGAAAGCCGTGAGTCAGGTAAAGCCATTCGTGAAATCATGGCGTTAGCCGATCTGGCCAACCGTTATGTTGATGAACAAGCTCCGTGGGTCGTCGCGAAACAAGAAGGTCGCGATGCCGATTTACAAGCCATCTGCTCAATGGGAATTAACCTGTTCCGCGTTCTGATGACTTACCTAAAACCGGTTCTGCCTTCATTAAGCGAGCGTACTGAAGCGTTCCTGAATACCGAACTGACTTGGGATAGCATCTCCCAACCGTTGCTCGACCATCAGGTAAACGCATTCAAAGCGCTGTTTAATCGTATCGAAATGACGAAAGTTGAAGCCATGATTGAAGAAGGTAAAGCCGCTGCAGCAGCAGCCGTTGCAGCATCCAAACCAGCGACTGGCCCATTAGCCGACGAGCCGATTCAAGAGACCATCACCTTTGATGATTTCGCCAAAGTGGATATGCGCATTGCTGAAATCAAAAGCGCCGAGTTCGTTGAAGGTTCGGACAAATTGCTGAAGTTAATGCTAGATCTCGGCGGTGAAACCCGTCAGGTATTCTCTGGTATTCGCTCTGCCTATCCGGATCCAAGCGTGTTGGTTGGCCGTTTAACCGTAATGGTGGCTAACTTGGCTCCGCGTAAAATGCGCTTCGGCATGTCTGAAGGCATGGTGATGGCCGCAGGCCCTGGTGGAAAAGATATCTTCCTGCTCAGCCCTGACAGCGGTGCACAACCGGGTCATCAGGTTAAATAATTTCCTGAACCAACAAAAAACCCGCCAATCTGGCGGGTTTTTTTATACAGTACGTTCAATCAAACAATGAATTAGAACGTGTAATCTGCAGCCACAAAGTAGCGACGGCCTTCTTCGTTATAGCTGTAATCATCACGATTCAGATCTTTATCCAACAGGTTCAACACGCCCGCGCGCAGCTTCAGATCTTTGGTCATCTGATAAGCACCACCGGTGTTCCAAACGGTATAGCCGCCAGATGGTTTATCCGAGCTAGACACCACGCGGCGCTTGCCAGAATAGTTAGCCGATACATAGAATGACCAATCTTCGATTGGCTTCCAGTCTAACGTACTGTTCGCCGTATGGAACGGTTGGGTGCTCAGTGGACGATCATTGGTTAAGTCACGTGCATCGTTGTAGGTATAGTTCATGCTCATGCTTATCGCATCGGTAAACGGCACTTTCAACTCGGTTTCAACGCCCTTGATGCGCGCTTTATCAACGTTGTAGTAACGGAAAATGGGCTTACCCTCTTTATCAAAACCAACAAAGTTTGGATAGGAAGGTGCAGCCGATTTATCAGAAGTACGATTAACGTTAATCATGTCCTTCACATTGTTTTGGAACACCGTCACGCTGGCATTCACACCGTCCAACATCCCTTCATCACCAGCATAGTACAAGCCCAGTTCGAAGCTTTCGGACGTTTCAGGATCCAGATCCTTGCTACCGACGATACTACAAGCCCCGCGGCAAGAAGCTGACTGCCAATCAGGGCTCAGTTCTAATAACGATGGCGCTTTAAACGCAGTTGCCCAGCCACCTTTTACCGTCACGGTGTCCGTCGCGTTATAAACTAAATAGGCACGCGGGCTCCAGTGAACACCATAATCTTCGTGGTTATCCATGCGCACGCCGCCGGTGAAGGCCAACGGCTCGAAGATCCGCCATTCATCTTCCACAAACAGCGCGTATTGATTGGCCGACGTTGAACCGCTGCCCTTCAGATTACCCGGATCGCTCAGTTTATCGTTACGGTATTCGCCACCCAGTGTGAATAGCTGATTCAGCTCACCGAGGGGCACAACAACTTTACCGTCGATGGCGTTGTTTTTCGCCGTGATACGGTTTTCGTTGTAGTTATCGATCTTTTCACCATAGGCGCGAATTTCGGTATTCGCTAAATCCCAACGCCCGTTGTGACCAATCGAATAGTTTTGGCGTTCCAGACGATTTTTATCCAAAGAATCAGAATCACGATCCTGACGGTCAAAACCATAGCCAAAGGTCATGTCCTGATTCGCTTCTGGCGTCCATGCGAACTCAACGTTAGCATCACGCGTGGTGTATCCTTCTATGCGCCCCGATTCGCCCGTTTTGCTGGTCGTCGATTTCTGGGCATCATCTTTTTCGCGCTTGCCCAAATTACCAAAGACTTTTACCCCGAGCACATCATCAATCAACGGGCCGCTGGTATAGAAGCTACCGTTATAGCTATCGCCGCGATCGCGGTGTTCCTGAATAGTGCTATCGGCACTCAGGGAACCGTGCCACTCTTTACCCACTTTGCGGGTAATGATGTTCACTACGCCGCCTAAAGCATCAGAGCCGTAAAGCGAAGACATTGGGCCGCGCACCACTTCGATACGCTCAATCGCCTCAGCGGGTACCCAGCTTAGGTCATAATCGTTATGGCGGAACACCGCCGTACGTGAGCTGACCCGCTTGCCATCCACCAAGATCAGCGTATAGCTACTGTCTAAACCACGGATACTCACGCCTTTGCGGTTATCACCTTCGTTAGTCAGCTGCACGCCCGGCACTTCTTGCAAAATGTCTTTCAAGTTCTGAATCGGCTTTTTAGCCAAGTCTTCGCGTGTAATGACGCTAATACTGGCTGGTGCATCTTTCAGGTTTTGTTCAGTTGCTGAAGCGGTGACAACCATCACATCGTCCCCTTCCGCGGCCATCACTGGTGCTGCTGCGATGAATAACGGTACGCAAAGCCCCCCGCGCAATAAAGTTGCTAACGGGTTAAGTTTTGCCTTAGCCATTTGGTAAATCTCCATGAGGTTAATTTTAAATAATTATTAGAATGATTATTATTTAATAGGTGTAGCGCTCTTATGGCGCCGTTCAGCCCACTTTTTTACTTCAATAAAAATGCCTACTTCTATAAAAACGGCTGTTCTAGTGATAGACAAAAGCTATCGCATCGGGCTATCCGCAACAGATAGCCCAATTAACTGATTAACAGGTAGCGCCGTTATTCATGCGCTGGCAGGGAAAGGGTTAGATGGAGGGTTCCGCAACCAATCCGTCGATCACAACCTGAGGCATTCCCTGCGAACAGTGTTCTATGCGTCCACGGACGCCATACACGCGAGCCAAACTTTCTGGCGTAATCACTTCAGCGGGTTTGCCATCCGCAATCAGCTTTCCGTTTTCTAACATCAATACATGATCGCCATGACGCAGCGCGATATTGATATCGTGTACGACCACCACGGTGACAATATTGCGGCGTGCAGTCTCACGGCGTACCAAGTCCATCACGTGGAATTGATAATTCAAATCCAAGGCACTCAGCGGTTCATCAAGCAGCAACAGCGAAGGCTGGCGAATCAATGATTGAGCCAATCCCACCAGTTGCTTTTGACCTCCAGACAGCTGATCCAAATAGCTCAGCGCTAAATGTGAAATCCCAAGCTGCTCCAGCAAACGCATCACTTCCGTTTCATTGCCTTGGCGACTCAGACCACCGGACGCTCGCTGCGCCACGATAATGGACTCCAACACATGAAGATGAACGCCCGCCGGTAAAGACTGCGGCAGATAAACCACCTGCTTGGCTCGTTCACTGAATGGCTGTGCCATCAGATCGTTGCCATCGAGTAAAAGCTGGCCAGAAGCGCGATTTAACCCCGCCAAAGAGCGCAGTAGCGTGGATTTTCCGCAGCCGTTTGGCCCTAACAGAACGGTGATTTTCCCGCGGGGCAGCGTAGATACACATAGATCCTCAATCACCGCACGACGCGGATACCCCGCATTAAAATGTGAAATCTCTAATCCAAGATTCATACATTCCCCCTATGGCGCAAAATGATGCTGAGGAAGAAAGGTACGCCCACCAGCGATGTCACAATGCCGACAGGAATAATTACGCCTGGGATCAGATTTTTTGACGCCACGGACGCCATCGACAGCACCAGCGCACCAATCAATGCGCTGGCCGGTAAATAAAACCGATGATCTTCACCGAAAATCAAACGGGCAATATGCGGAGCCACTAAGCCAATAAAACCAATCGGCCCCACAAACGCCACGGCTAATGCAGACAAGATACTGATACGCAGCAATGTGCCTAAACGCAGACGCTTAACGTCAATACCAAAACTCACGGCACGATCTTCACCTAAACGCAGCGCGGTTAATTTCCACGAGCTCATCATTGAAATCGGCATAAGAATGGCAAAGGCCAACAGTAAAATGCCCAGTTTTTCCCATGAGGCACGCGCAAGGCTTCCCATGGTCCAAAAAACCAAGCCTTGCAACGTATCTTCCGTGGCAATGAACTGCATCATCGAAACCAACGCGTTAAAGGTAAAGACCAGCGCAATACCAAACAACACCACGCCTGATGTCGCCACCCGCGTCCAGCGCGTAATACCGTCTAGCATCAATGCCGCAAACAGCGCGAAAATAAAGGCATTTGCGGAGATAAACCACTGATCGGGGATGCCCGGAAAACCAATACCTAAAACTATCGCCAGTGCGGCACCAAAGGCCGCCGCCGAAGATACGCCCAGCGTGAACGGGCTAGCCAGCGGATTATTCAAGATGGTTTGCATCTCAGCACCGGCTAATCCCAACGCTAAGCCGACAACAATAGCCATCAACGCATAAGGCAGACGAATATCCCAAACAATAACGCGGGTGCCTGCATCCGCGATTTCAGGCTGCCACAGCGTTTGCCAAAGCGTACTTAATGACAACCCGGAAGGCCCCATAGTGAAATCAAGGATTAGCGATCCTAAGATTGCTAACACGATAACGCCCATTATCATCAGACGATGGCGCACAATACGCTGGTAGTGACCTTTGACTTCGCTGGCATCGTAACGTTTTGCAGCGCTCATTGGCTCAGTGGTTGAACTCATGTTGTTACCTGTGACAGGTCAACCCTGCTGGCGGCGGCTGGCAGGGTTGATTCTTATTACTGATTCGACGCTTTAGCATCAACCCAATAGGTGCCGCTTGGGTCGACAGCAAGGAACTGCTGATACATGGAATCCATGGTCTTTTTAGGATCCAACGAAGCAAACTTCTCTGGATAAATCCATTTAGCAAAGGCTTGAACCGCCAAAACGTTATATGGCGAGTTGTAATAGCTGTGCCAGATAGCATGAGAATTGCCATCCTGTACCGCTTTCAGCGTGCTGATGCCGGTGCGCTGCATCGCCGAGTTCAAGCTGTCTCTTGCCTGTTGCTCGGTGACCTTCGCACCTAATTTAATGCCAGGATCTTTAGCGTCGGGAGCTTTTGCTCCGCTAGCGATGTAAACATCTGGATTCGCTGACAACACTTTTTCGAGGTTAATTTGCCCGAGTGCGCCCGGCAGTAAGCCTTTCGCGATGTTATTACCACCGGCCAAATCAATGAAATCACCCATATTGCCGTTACCCGCGGTACCGCAGCAGTCATCGCTGGTTGCTGCTTTTAGCTCAATGAAAACGCTAGGCTTTTGGTTATCAGGGATCTTGCTGGTGACATCGGTTACCAAGCGCACATTGTCTTGGTAGAAGTTGATGTAATTCTCAGCCTGCTGCTCACGGTGCAGCACTTTGCCCAGCAAACGCATGCTCGGTAGCGTATTTTTCAGCGGAGAAGTGCGGAAATCGACAAACACCACCGGCACACCAGCTTTTTCCAGCTGTTTCACCAGTTGGCTATCGCGACCAGGGCCATGGCCAGAGAGGCCGAAGATCGCCACGTCAGGATTTAGCGTCAATACTTTTTCTGGGCTAACGCTATCTGCGGTGGTGTTACCAATCAGAGGGATTTTATCGATTTCAGGGAATTTAGCCTGATAGACAGAGTAAGTCTGTGGATCGAGTTTGCGGAAGTCACCTTGCCAACCCACAATGCGGTCGAACGGTTTTTTGCCTTCAAGCAGGGAGACTGCATAGAATAAACGCCCTTCTCCAAGGAGAATTCGGTCAACCTTAGCCGGGACTTCTACGCTACGCCCGGCGATATCCGTTACCGTGGCAGCCCAAGAACTGATACTTCCCATCAGAGTCGCCGCAGCGAGTAATTGAATACCCCAACGCGATTTTCTTCCATTAACGGTGTCTTTCACCTTCACCACTCCTGCTCTAATTCCATAAGTGCACAAAATGGTAAAGCAAATGATAATACTTATCAATGTGATTTATTGGTTTTATTACCCTTATTTCTTATATTGTTAAATCTTATAACTTATTCATTTCACTGCTCTTTTAATTAGAAAGGTTATTATTTCTTTTTTAGTTATTTTCTGCGAATTCCGTTTAGCGTTTCCCCATACGCAAAAAGGCGACCCAAAGGTCGCCTTTTAAAGGATTAACGATCAGTTTCAGTCGTCGATCTTAGTCACTGGAAATTCCATCTCGCTATAGGGAACAAAATGCGTTCCTTTCACTAGCTTGTAGCCGAACCAAATAATCAGGAACAGCGGTAAACCAATATAGGTTGCCGTTACGCCATACCAATCGATACGGTCATCGAGGAATGCTTCATAGTTCTGACCGAGCGTAATAATCAGGCACAGGATAAAGGCAAAGATTGGCCCTACTGGGAAGAAGCCTGACTGATAAGGCAGCGCGTTCAGATCTAGCCCTTTTCTGACATAGCCGCGACGGAAACGATAATGGCTGATGGCAATCCCCAGCCAGGCGATAAAGCCCGTCATGCCTGAAGTATTCAGCAACCACAGATACACTTCTTGGTTACCAAACATCGAGGTCAGGAAGCACAGACCCGCAACAACCGTGGTCGCATACAGCGCATTACGTGGAACACCGCCTGCAGAAAGCTTGGCAAAAATACGCGGTGCTTTCCCTTCGGAGGCCAGCGTAAACAGCATACGCGTTGAGGCATACATCCCCGAGTTACCCGCAGACAGTACCGCCGTCAGGATAACGGCGTTCATTACCGCAGCCGCAGACAACAGACCCGCATTCTGGAACACCAACGTGAAAGGACTCACCGAGATATCTTTCACGTCGTTACGTAACAGGTTTGGATCGGTATAAGGAATAATCAGGCTGATAATCAAGATCGCCAGCACATAGAACAGCAGGATACGCCAGAATACCTGACGGATCGCCATTGGGATATTCTTGCCCGGATCTTTAGATTCGCCCGCCGCAATACCGATAAGCTCTGTCCCTTGGAACGAGAAGCCCACGATCATCGCGACACCGATCATAGAGGCGAAGCCTCCTGCAAACGGCGCATCACCAATCGTCCAGTTATGGAAACCGGACTGCTCTCCCCCTTTCAAGATACCCGCGATCATCGCAACACCGACAATGATGAAGATGATGACCGTTGTCACTTTAATCAGAGAGAACCAATATTCCGCTTCACCAAAACCTTTAACGGAGATGTAGTTCAGCAAGAACATCAAGCCAAGGAATAGCGCACTCCAAATCCAGCCTGGCGTGTCGGGGAACCAATACCCCATCACAAGCTGCGCTGCCACCAAGTCAACCGCAATAGTTACCGCCCAGTTGTACCAATAGTTCCAACCTAGCGCAAAACCGAAACCTTCTTCTACGTAGCGTGAACCGTAGGTAGAGAATGAGCCTGATACTGGCATAAATGCCGCCAGCTCACCCAAACTGGTCATTAAGAAATACACCATCAAACCGATGATGATATAAGAAAGCAAAGCGCCGCCTGGCCCTGCTTGTGAAACGGTAGCACCTGATGCAACAAATAGCCCAGTACCGATAGAACCGCCGATAGCAATCATCGACAGATGCCGCGCTTTTAATTCCCGGCGCAGCGCCGGTGCTCGCCCCGTGGAGGAGGTCTTAGTGTTTGTCTGAGCCATTAGAACCCTATATCTGCTCTATAATTAGTGAAGAGGCCGGATTGTAACAAATCCGGCCCCTGCATAAAGTAACAATCTGATCTTATTAGAGAGCTTCATGATTGCCGGTAGATTATTAGCGTCAGCTGTTAATCCACTGTTAAGTGTAGCGTCTATTTGTTCATCTGCTATTGCTAAAAGATGAATCGTCTCTGAGTACCTAGCTACAGTAGCTTAGGAAACGTTCGAGCGCCTTGGACATATGCTTCTGGCGGTGATGAATAAGATAAAGCGCGCGGTTTAGTTGCGGCAACGGCACGGGAACTTCTACCAATACGCCCGTTTGCAACTGCTCTTCAATGACGCGGCGTGACAAACAGCTAATGCCGATGCCATAGCGCACCGCATGCTTAATGGCCTCTGAGTTTCCCAGCTCCATCACTAAATCAAAGTGCGGAAGATGCGACAGCAGAATATGCTCGACCACCTCACGCGTGCCCGATCCTGCCTCACGCAGGATCCACGGTGCCTGAGCTAGCGCATCTAACGTAACTGGCGCTTGCAAAAGCGGATGGTCTGGCGCGGCAAACACCACCAATTCATCTTGTTGCCATGTCTGAGTTAATAAATCAGGCATATGACATGGGCCCTCAATCAGCCCTAAATCCACGCGGAAATCGGCAACTGCATTAATCACATCTCGGCTATTGCCCACATTCAGCTCAAGCGGTACCGCAGGAAAATCGCGGCGATAGCCTGCAATCATTTTTGGCAGAATATAGTTGCCAATCGTACTGCTCGCCGCTATCCGCAACGCACCCGCTTCACTTTGGAACAGATGCTCAATTTCCCCTGCCTGCTCCAGTAACGCCATGGCTTTGGGATAAAGCAAACGACCGTGCTCATTGACAACTAAACGCTTTCCTACTCGGTCAAACAAACGCACCGAGAGTTGGGTTTCCAAATCAGATAACGCAGCGCTCACCGCCGATTGAGAAAGGGAAAGCGCGCTCGATGCTTGGGTCGTCGAGCCACACTTAAGAACTTCGGTAAAAACTTCCAGCTGGCGCAAGGTAATGTGCATAAAAAAGATCCAAGGCAGTCAAAATATATTTATAAAATGTATGCCCTATGCCTATCTGCGCAGCATATATCAGCCTCCAACATAGAGGGCTAGGGATTTGTGAAGTATAACGCGAATGCCCCTATTTATAGGAGGCTTAACGATAATTTTAGATTTTAAGCTAGTCGTTGCCATTAGCGACTACCGAGTACTTACGGCAGCGATGAGAGTGGAATGAATGAATTAGCATGGTAATAATCTTATTCTCCGTGATTGCATATAAGTTACGCAACTATGCAAAGCAACCACGGAGCACTCTATATCTATAACGCTAGGCACAACTCCTAGCTAAGTTGCTCTTAGCGAACGACAAGCACCGAGGTCTTAGCATGTCGCACAACACGCGCGGCATTAGAACCTATTAAATAAGTCGACATGCTTGGGCGGCGCGAGCCTACGACAATTAAATCCGCGTTGCACGCTTCGGCCTCTTTTAAAATTTCATCATAAATCGAACCCCACGTCACCATGACGGAGACTTGATCTGATGACAAATCAAGGGAAGCACCCAGTGCCTCTAACTCTTTATGCACTTTAGTTGTGGCGTCATCCTGAATTTTCATTAATTGCTGAGGATGCTCACCCATATAATATGTTGGGATAGAAGGACGTACGTTCATCAAGCGAATTTTGGCATGCGACATTTTAGCCAAATGGGCCGCATGGTTAAGCGCCCCTTCGGTAAGCTTGGGTTCTTCAATATCAACAGGAACCAGAATGACTTTATAGGCGTAATCCATTTCACTTCTCCTTCTGTTCAACATGTGTCGTTCACTTCCCTTGTAATAGCACATTTGAACGGTCGATAGATATTTCAGCCACGAAAGTGTGAGGTGTGGCTTAATTAGCATTGCACGCGATTAACCCAGCCACGCTTTGAGCGAAAAACTCCACAATAAATACTTAATTTCTCCATATTTTCTCCACATTCGATATAATAAATTAGCTATATAAATCATTATGTTACTAATTTATCCATTTAAGATTAAACCTATATTTTGGCTGAAATTCAAATACTATTCTTCGGTCGAAATAACGATTCCAATAGGCCTTATAAAATGAAAATTATGATTAAAATAGCAGCATTATTATTAATATCTGCATCATTAAGCGGATGTATTGTCAGAGGCCATCATGGCCATTCGTCGCCTCCACCGCACTACGATTGGCACCAAGGCAACGGTTCCCATAACAACGGTGGAAACCATGGTAATCATCATGGCAACGGCGGCCATAACGGCGGTCATCATCGCTAATTTGGCGTAACCGGCAAAGACTCTCTCTGTCGGTTATCCATCCTCATTACCACTTATATCGTTAGGTTATAAATATATAATCAATTTCTTTTTTAAGCTGTCTGCCGCTACTCTATTCGCATCAGTAATACAGCTATAGGTACGATAGCCATGCACGCAAACAGTGCTTTCGAACAAAAAAATTCTCCCCATTATTTCCATGCACTTGGAAATTTGCTTCCTGGGCTCGTTCTTGCTGGCGCTATCACCGCCGTTGCCATGTGGGCCGGCAATATCGCTTGGGTTGAAAATCTCGGTTTCGGTGCTCTGACGCTGGCCATCATCTTCGGGATTATTTTAGGTAATACAATTTACCCCAGCATTGAAACACCCTGCGCCGTCGGGGTTCATATTTCCAAACAGAAGCTCCTGCGTTTAGGGATCATTCTGTATGGTTTCCGTCTAACGTTTCAGCAAATTGCCGACGTTGGTATGACCGGAATTGTGACCGATGCCATCACGCTAACATCCACATTTTTGCTGGCCATGTGGGTCGGACGTAAAGTTTTTGGTATGGATAGCCAAACCGTGATGCTGATCGGTGCCGGTAGCAGTATTTGCGGCGCAGCAGCCGTCATGGCAACGGAACCCGTGGTGAAAGCCGATGCCAGCAAAGTGGCCGTTGCGGTATCTACCGTGGTGATTTTCGGTACTATCGCCATCTTTTTCTATCCGTGGCTGTACCAGCTCAATGAACATTACCAATGGTTGCAAACTACGCAAGAAGGCTTCGGTATTTACATCGGCTCCACCATCCATGAGGTTGCACAGGTAGTTGCAGCAGGACGTGCTATCAGCGATGAGGCGGGTAATGCGGCGGTTATCACGAAGATGATCCGCGTGATGATGCTGGCGCCGTTCCTCGTCATTTTATCCAGCTTTATTGCACGCAGTGTGCCAAGCAGCAAACAAAGTGCAACTAAACAAAAATCAGCCATCACCATTCCATGGTTCGCGGTGCTCTTTATCGTCGTCGCTGGTTTTAACTCATTCGATCTGCTGCCTGCGGCGCTCGTGCACCAGCTCATTACCTTGGACACCATTTTGCTAGCCATGGCGATGGCTGCGTTAGGCCTAACTACCCATATCAGCGCAATCCGTCAGGCAGGGATCAAACCTATTTTGCTGGCGAGTATTTTGTTTGTTTGGTTGGTAGTTGGTGGGGCATTGATTAATCATTTTGTGGGAATGTGGATATAGGCGGCGCTTTTATAAAGCCATGGTGTAAGGTTTCGACCGCCTTTGCCTATGATACCTTAGCGTAAGGTTTCGACCGCCAAGTGCCTATGCTGAATTGGTGTAAGGTTTCGTTCGCCTATCCGCCGCTGCATTCAAATACAAACTAAGTTGAAGGCGACCGAGTCGGGTGCGCCAGCGCGCGCACCCAACACCCGCGCGCTTTTATCCGAGACGCCATCTCCGCGCCGGGTCGGCATGCGCCATCCTTGGCGCCTCCTCCCCTCGTGAAAACATCCTGTTTTCACTGCTCTAAATACCATGACTTAAACTTAAAACAGATAAGATTTTGTCTTTTGTCTTTTGTCTTTTGGGTTTGACCTTTTCCGGCACGTTACCGGACAGCCGAGTGAATCATGCAGGTTAGGATTCGCCTACAGGGATGTGGGCGAAAGAACGGAGAAGGCATGGACAAATTTGCCGGGAGCAAATTTGAACAACGCTTGCGTTGGCCCCGTAGGGGTGAGGCGCAAGGATGCGCCGAATATCCGCGATTGCCGTTCGTTCCGTTAAGACCGGAATGATGAATGAGGGCACCCGCGTAGCGGGCTGGAAGGGGGTGCCAAGCCGAGGCGTCGGAGGGCGGCGATTGAGCCCTCCGACACGGACGCCTGCACGATGCATAGGTAGAATTCAGGACTTTAGGCGGACGTAACCTTTCCCCATACTTAAGCTATAAAGGCAATTGAGCCCCCTTGCTCGAACGTCTGCACGATGCACTGGTAGTATTCAGGATTTTAGACGGACGTAACCTCCGCCACCTATTCATTCGCCTCCCCATCAATGCCATAATGCCTCCCAAAATGAGGAGAAAAAAATGAAATTTGTTGGAGCCCATGTCAGTGCCTCCGGCGGCGTTGATCAGGCCGTCATTCGCGCACACGAATTAAATGCAACGGCGTTTGCGCTGTTCACTAAAAATCAGCGCCAGTGGAAAGCCGCCCCGCTTAGCAGCGACGTTATCGATAAATTTAAATCTGCGTGTGCTCAATATCACTATCAACCCGCGCAAATTCTGCCGCACGACAGCTATCTTATTAATCTTGGGCATCCCGTTGAGGAAGCGCTAGAGAAATCGCGTGACGCTTTTATCGATGAACTAGAGCGTTGCTCAGAGCTGGGGCTGACGCTGCTGAACTTCCATCCGGGCAGTCATTTGATGCAGATTGACGAAGACAAATGCCTCGCACGCATTGCTGAATCCATCAACATTGCTTTGGATAAAACACAGGGCGTGACTGCGGTGATTGAAAACACCGCAGGTCAGGGCAGCAACCTCGGTTTTCGCTTCGAACATTTAGCTGCCATTATTGATGGAGTTGAAGACAAATCGCGCGTCGGTGTTTGTATCGACACCTGCCATGCCTTTGCCGCAGGATACGATTTACGTACCGAGGAAGAATGCAGCAAAACTTTTGCTCACTTTGAGCGTATCGTTGGTTTTAACTACCTGCGCGGTATGCATCTTAACGATGCGAAGAGCACCTTCGATAGCCGTGTCGATCGCCATCACAGCTTAGGTGAAGGTAATATTGGCAAAACGGCCTTTAGTTGGATCATGCGCGATCCGCGCTTTGACGGAATTCCATTGATTTTAGAAACCGTTAATCCTGATATCTGGGCCGAAGAAATTGCTTGGTTGAAAGAGCAAGAATCCGCCGAGCAGGCCGCATAACCGACCCGAACACAGAAATAGCTAAAAAAATGGGTGCCGCGTGGGCACCCATTTTCATATCAGCGATAACCGTGAGTTACGCTAATTTCTCTTCCGCAATTTCCACGTCTGGACGTTTCAGCAGGGCGTACAAACCACCGGCTAGCAGCGTGCCCGCCACAATCGCAATCAGATATTGAATCACTGGAGTGATTGCGCCAGGGATGAGCAATACGAACAGGCCGCCGTGTGGAGCCATCAGTTTAGCCCCGAAGAACATCGACAACGCACCAGTCAACGCACCGCCCGCGATACAGCAAGGTAGAACGCGCATTGGGTCACGCGCAGCAAACGGAATGGCCCCTTCGGAGATAAAGCACAGCCCCAGAACCAGCGCTGCTTTGCCACCTTCGCGTTCGCTTTGGGCAAACTTATTACGTGCAACCAATGTGGCAAAGCCCATCGCCAACGGAGGCACCATACCTGCGGCCATAATCGCCGCCATCGGTGCGTAGGTCTGGGTACTCAGCAGCGCCACACCAAAGGCGTAAGCCGCTTTGTTCACAGGACCACCCATATCGGTACACATCATCGCGCCTAAAATAGCACCCAAGATCACCGCGTTAGCCGTGCCCATCGCCTGCAGCCAATGTGTCAGACCTTCCATAATCGCGGCAACAGGTTTACCAACGATGTAAATCATCGCCAAACCGGTGATCAAGCTCGCCACCAATGGAATAATCAGGATCGGCTTCAGCGCTTCCATACTTTGCGGCAAATGCAATTTGGAGCTGATTGCTTTCGCCACATAGCCTGCCAAGAAACCAGCGATAATGCCGCCTAAGAATCCTGCACCGGTGCTGACCGCCAACATCCCGCCAATCAGACCTGGGGTTAAACCCGGACGGTCAGCAATGGAGAAGGCAATGTAACCCGCCAATACCGGCACCATCAGTGCGAAGGCTGAACCACCACCGATCTGCATCAACGCAGCAGCCAGCGTGCCCTGCTGTTTAAATGCCTCAATACCAAACACGAACGACAGCGCGATACACAAACCACCGGCCACCACCATTGGCAGCATATAGGAAACACCGGTCAGCAAATGACGATATGCCCCTGCGCTTTCTTTCTTCTTGCTAGACGTTGATGAGGTCGATTTCATCGCCGTAAAGGTTTCAGACTCCACCAGCGCTTTGTCCAGCTCCTGCGCGGTTTTCTTCAATGCTAAGCCGGTAGACGTGCGGTACATCGGTTTGCCAGAAAACTTGTTCAGGTCAACTTCAATATCCGCAGCCACGATCACGAGATCCGCAGCAGCAACTTCTTCTGGTGTGATTTCGTTACCCGCGCCCACAGAACCGCGCGTTTCAACCTTCACCCACCAGCCACGTTTTTTCGCTTCAGCTTCAATAGCTTCTGCGGCCATAAAGGTATGCGCTACGCCGGTTGGACACGCCGTTACGGCTACCACGCGCATTTGGCCTTTGGCCGGAGCAGCCACCGCCGCGTTAGCAAACTGATAGGGCTGAGCTTCTGCTTTTGCCTGAGCCAAGAATGCTTCGGGTTCACGAATCGCTTTTTCTGCGCTGCCGACAAACAGACGTTTACCGTTTAACGTAGCGTCTTGAGGCTGTTCATCACCGATAACGACGATAAGCTCCGCGTCCTGAGCCGCCTCTACCAAAGCGATATCCTGTTTTGCAACAACGCTTTCTAGCATGCGCTTAGCGAGATAGCTACGAGCCTGTCCCTGAGCGCCTTCGGTTAACAATAAGGTTTTCATGTGGCCATCCTCAATTAATTAAAAGGCTTCAGGTCAACACGCGCCATCATGGCGGCCAACTGGGTACGATCGGAAATGCCGACGTTGCTTTGGCTTACGGCCAGTGCAGCCACCGCCGTTGCCAAGCGCAGCGTATGATCGCTGGATTCGCGCATCATCAGACCATAGATCAACCCGCCAACCATGGAGTCACCGGCACCGACCGTGCTAACAACTTCACAGGCCGGTGGCTTAGCCAACCAAGCACCCGACGCGTTAACCCACAGCGCGCCTTCAGCACCGAGAGAAATCACCACGTGGGCAATGCCCTGATCGCGCAGCGCATGGGCCGCACCCACCACATCATCCAGCGTTGGCAATTCACGGCCAGCCCAGATTTCTAATTCACGGCGGTTTGGTTTCACTAACCAAGGCGCAGCTTTTAATCCTGCAACCAGCGCTTCACGGCTGCTATCAAAAATGATGCACGGGCATTGGCTACGCAGGCGACGCATCCAATCGGTGAAGTCATCAGGATCCACGCCAGCCGGAAGGCTGCCGCTCACACATACCATATCGAACTGTCCCAACCAGCTTAGGGAATCGTTAACAAAACGCTCCCAGTCCTGCTTGGTCACTTCAAAGCCGGAGAAGTTAAAGTCAGACACTTCGCCATCTTTTTCAGTCAGTTTAACGTTGATACGTGTACGGCCCGCAACGACCTGAAAACGGTTGGCGATGCCCAGCTCACTGAACAGCTGCTGAAATCCGTCTTGGTTCTCTTTGCCCAAGAATCCGCCCACGGTCACGTCAATACCGAGATCTTTCAGCACTTTGGCCACGTTAATGCCTTTACCCGCGGCATGCAGGCCGGCGGTCTGAACGCGGTTTACTTCGCCACGCTCAATTTCCGCGCAATAGCCAACCAAGTCATAGGCCGGATTCAGTGTAATTGTTGCTACTCTTCTGCTCATTCTTATGCCCCTTCGCCTAGACCATCATTGATAGCCTGACCAATTGCTTCTAATGCTTGCGCCGCGTCGCTACCGTTGGCAGTGAAACGCAGTCGATGACCTTTTTTAACGCCCAGCGCGACAACTTTCATCAGGCTGCGCCCATTTGCTGGAACCCCAGAACCGTCAAGATTGGTGACGGTGATCTGGCTTTCAAATTTCTTAATGGTGTTAACCAGCAGCGTGCCAGGACGAGCGTGTAAACCATGCTCGTTACGCAGCACGAATTCAGCGCTGACGACGGAATCTTCTTCCGCCACATCACTGGTCAGCAAAGCCACCAGCGATGCGGCATCAGTTGCTTTCAGCAAACGATCGGCTTGGTTGTTTTGCAACAACGCACTCAGATAACCCAGCATGCCTTCAGGCTGTGCATCGGCCATCGCCACGGTCAGCAACAATCCAACCTGCTCGCCATCCACTTCAAACGGAGTTTGTGGACGCGCAGCCGCTGCGGCGCTTGCCTGATTGCCGAGCGCGCTATCGCTTAGCCAAATACCCTGCCCCAGATTTAACGGCGCACGGGTAATCACATCGCTGACAAACTCTGCGTTAACGGCGCCTACCTGCTGTAAACGACCGGCGTTGATAGCTTGCAACGTCATCAGGCTGTCAGCGGCAATATCTAAGGCCACCATGGTTGCATCAAAACGGAAAGCCGCAACGCTTCTTTCGCCCATCAGCAAGCTGCGCAACTCTTCTGCTGAAGTGGTTTGCGCCATCTGCTGCGCCACGCTGTCATCGCTTAGCACATGCGTCAGCTGACGCAGCAAGGCCAGATGCTCATCAGAGCGCGCCGCGATACCAATCACAACGTAGGCTCTTTGCCCTTCGCTCCACTCAACGCCTTGCGGGAACTGGAAAACTTTCACGCCCGTTTTCAGCACCATTTCGCGGGTATCGGTGGTTCCGTGCGGAATCGCAATCCCACTCCCCAAATAGGTCGAGGTTTGTTTTTCACGATTGAGCATGCCCTGTACGTAGCCTTCGCTTACATACCCAGCCTGAGTCAGTGCTGCTGCAATTTGTTGAATTGCTTCTTCTTTATTACTTGCCGTAGCGGCAAGATGAATATCTTGTGGGGACAGGTGAAACATAAACGCTCCTCTCACACTGGGCAAAATTCAAGATTGAATCGTTTCAGCTCTTTTTGGAAAAAAGTGCGCTGTATTTTCAATAACAGATCGAATACAACGCTGAATCGTTTCGATGAGTTTGGCCTTTGGCCTTTTTATAAGCAAGATATTCGCAGAAGGAGTTTTCTATTTTTTGAAGAACAGCACACTTTTGCTGAAGTGCTGTTATTAAATCGATGAAGCTGAGATAATTTGCTGAAGCTTGCTGATGGAGAGTATCAATGACAGTTAAAGTCGGCGTTGGTGTGATTATCGCCAACCCACAAGGGCAAATATTACTTGGGAAACGCTGCGGTAGCCACGCGCCCTTCTGGTCTATTCCGGGTGGACACTTAGAAGAAGGTGAAACTTTCGAGCAGGCCGCCGTTCGCGAAGTAGAAGAAGAGACTGGGCTGATTGTGGCTGAACCTCGTCTGATCGGCGTCACCAATAATTTAGGCACCTGGATTGACGAAGGTGTGCATAATGTCTCCATGATTATGGTTGCCACCTATATGCGCGGCGAACCGCAATTGCGCGAACCTGAAAAGTGCGAGCAGTGGCGTTGGTGTAACCCTCAGCGTATGCCTGAGCCATGCTTTGAAGCGTGCCGTCACGGTGTTCAGCTTTGGCTAAACGGCGAGTTTTATCATCCACCCATCACCAAATAATTTTCATCACTACACGTTTAACGCAAAAACACGAAAAATGATTACGGCATTTTCAACGCTGAATTTGCCGTATAGTTTGCCAACCCCAAACGCTTCCCACCCGATAAATGCACTTTTTCAGTGCAAAAATCTCTTCCCCCTCGGCAAAAGTTAGATTTAGTTATCACAACTGAAACAAAATTGTTAAATTTAGATTGTGAAATCGACACTTTTCCCTTAAATCTACTGCGGTGCACCACAAGCGTCACTGACGCACCATAATGGGGCACCATAAAAATGCAGATATCAGATTAACCTTATGCAAATCGGTTAATTTGCACCCACAACATCCAATAACCATTTGATATACATAGAAAATAAATAGTTGGCATGATTTTTTCATTACCAATCAAGTAAACACAAATGGGCCATCCCGAAATTTAAGGAATTTTTGCTTATGAAATCTGTAATTAAAGCATCTGTAGCCGCTCTCGCCTTAGCTTTTGCCATGAGCTCTCATGCCGCTGAGAAACAGCTTATCGTGGCTACCGATACCGCATTTGTTCCTTTCGAATTCAAACAGGGTGATAAGTACGTTGGTTTCGACATCGATTTATGGGATGCGATTGCCAAACAGCTGAATCTTTCTTATACCCTCAAGCCAATGGATTTCAGCGGGATTATTCCTGGTCTGCAGACCCGTAACGTTGATTTAGCGTTAGCAGGGATCAGCATCACCGACGAACGTAAAAAGGCGATCGACTTCTCCGATGGCTATTACAACAGCGGTCTGCTGGTTATGGTGAAAAAAGATAACAACGACGTAAAAAGCGTGAAAGATCTGAACGGAAAAGTCGTCGCGGTTAAAAGCGGAACTGCTGGTGTTGATTACGCGAAAGCCAACATCAAAACCAAAGACCTACGTCAGTTCCCAAATATCGACAACGCCTATCTTGAGTTAGGCACCGGTAACGCAGACGCCGTACTGCACGACACCCCAAACATTCTGTATTTCATCAAAACCGCGGGTCATGGCCAGTTCAAAGCCGTGGGTGACTCTTTAGAAGCCCAACAATACGGCATCGCTTTCCCTAAAGGCAGCGATTTACGTGAAAAGGTCAACGGCGCGTTAAAAACGCTGCGTGACAACGGTACGTACAACGAAATCTACAAAAAATGGTTTGGCGTAGAACCTAAATAAGCACGTTATTACACAAATATAGCCTAACTCTCTGGAGGCGCTGGCTAAGTAGCGCCTCCAGACTTTGACCCATTTATACCCGTCATACTTCAAGCTGCTTATGCGTTGGCTGCTCCCGCTCACCCCAGTCACTTACTTGAGTAAGCTCCTGAGGATTCACGGGTTTGCCGCCTTCAAGCAACTTGAATTATTTTGGGTAATAGAAACATATTGCTGTTATTAGTAGGTTTTTTTAGTTTCCAGGAGAATACAACATGCAGTTTGAGTGGAGCGCCATTTGGGACGCTATTCCTATCCTGCTCGAAGGGGCCAAGCTGACGCTGTGGATTTCAGTGGTCGGTTTGCTTGGTGGCTTAGTTATCGGCCTCGTGGCAGGTTTCGCCCGCGCCTATGGTGGCTGGTTAAGCAACCACATCGCGCTGGTTTTCATTGAGCTGATTCGCGGCACCCCTATCGTGGTGCAGGTGATGTTCATCTACTTCGCACTGCCGATGATGCTGCAGGCTTTCATGCCGGTACGTATTGATCCGCTCACCGCCGCGGTTGTCACCATCATGATCAACTCTGGCGCGTACATTGCGGAAATCACGCGCGGTGCAGTGCTCTCTATTCACAATGGTTTTCGTGAAGCGGGTTTGGCGCTTGGCCTCTCCAAACGTGACACCCTGCGCTATGTCATCATGCCGCTGGCATTACGCCGCATGCTGCCACCGCTGGGCAACCAATGGATCGTCAGCATCAAGGATACGTCTCTGTTTATCGTCATCGGCGTTGCCGAACTGACCCGTCAGGGACAAGAAATTATTGCCGGTAACTTCCGCGCAATGGAGATTTGGAGCGCAGTCGCGGTGATTTATCTGATCATCACATTGGCACTGAGCTATGTATTACGTCGTCTGGAAAGAAGATTGAAAATAATATGATTGAATTTAAACATGTTGATAAAAGCTTCGGTCAGACTGCGGTACTGCATGACATTAACCTGAATATTAATCAGGGCGAAGTGGTGGTTATCATCGGGCCGTCGGGTTCAGGAAAATCAACGTTGCTGCGCTGCATCAACAAGCTGGAAGAGATCAGCGCGGGTCAGCTGATTATCGACGGCATGGACGTGAGCGACCCTAAAGTCGACGAGCGCTTGATTCGCCAAGAAGCTGGCATGGTTTTCCAACAGTTTTATCTGTTCCCACACCTCACCGCGCTGGAAAACGTGATGTTTGGGCCAATCCGTGTTCGCCACATGAAGAAAGAAGATGCGGAAAAACGCGCACGCGAGCTGTTGGCGAAAGTCGGCTTGTCTGAACGTGCCGATCACTATCCGTCTGAACTTTCTGGCGGTCAGCAACAGCGTGTGGCTATTGCCCGTGCGTTGGCCGTTAAGCCGAAAATGATGCTGTTTGATGAACCCACCTCCGCCCTCGATCCAGAACTGCGTCATGAAGTGCTGACGGTGATGAAAGATCTGGCTGAAGAAGGCATGACGATGGTTATCGTTACTCATGAAATCGGCTTTGCGCAGAAAGTGGCATCGCGATTGATTTTCGTCGATAAGGGCCGCATCACCGAAGACGGTGAACCTGACGCGTTGATCACCAATCCGCCAAGCGATCGCCTGCGTGAATTCCTGCAACACGTTTCATAAAACCCCATCAAGCTAATAATAAGGGCGCATATCCAGCGCCCTTTTTTTACTCAGATCTGATTACCACCTCAATTACGCACGAATCGCTCACGAATACTCAGCAAAATCTGCTCGTTATTCCTATACTTAAACGCATATCGCTCAATCATCCCCGCTATCGGCAACGGTAAACAAGGGTTTGATGCCTATATCGTTCACTCAAAACCCCATCGCCAAGTCCTGTTTTCCGCTTGTTTAATGGAGCTTTTTTATGCCACAGGGAGCCCGCCTTATCCCCTTTTTTAATCGGTACTTCGTTTTACTCACCGTTCTCTTTTTTTCATGCTCAACCAGCGTGAATGCCGTTGAACCCCAAAAGGAAACGGATTCTAAAGCAGCCTATTCCGCATTAGCTGACATTCTGTCTGACACCAACAGCCGCGATGCGCTGATTGCTGAACTGCGTGACAGCGCCAAAACCGGTAAACCACTGGCAGAAAAAAGCGCCAGTACTGTCCCTGCTGAAACCCGCGATGAAACCTTTGCTGACCAGCTTGATTCCAATATTCAAGGCTACCTCACCGTCGCGCAGAGCAAATTGGACAGGTTAATTACGGCGCTGAAATCGCCACCGCATAAAACGTTTAACCCCCAAACGTTTTGGCCTGCCCTCACTCATTTCCTGTTCACCGTTGCTGTGACCTTTGCGCTATTTTTAGCGATTCGTTTTTTTGCTACGCCGTTTTATAAGCGAATTGGCAGTTGGGGGCACAAAGCACGTGAGAAACGAGCAGACTGGGCGCGACGCCCAACCGCCATTATCAGCGCATTCGTCATTGATTTACTGATCCTGCTGTTTTGCGTCACCGCCGGAAACATTATCGCGACCACCTTCGGCACTAACAGTCCGGTTACGATGCGTCAGCAAGCCCTTTTCTTGAACGCTTTTGCCCTGATTGAGTTTTTCAAAGCCATACTGCGCCTGATATTCGCGCCTAAATTTGACTATCTACGCCCGTTCCCTTTTAGCGACGCAACCGCAAAATATTGGAATACACGCCTCGCATGGCTAAGCGGCCTTATTGGCTATGGGTTGATGGTGGTAGTGCCTATTATTCAGGTGCAGCTCGGGGCTTCATCTGCCGTGCTGGTGAACTTCTGCATTATGTTGGCTCTGACCGTTTATGCTATTGGCTTGATACTGGTCAACCGCCTGCGAATACAAAAAGAAATCACCGCGCTTGGCAACCGCTCGCTGGCCTTTTTCGGCGTATTTTTACATGCGCTTTCACACATTTGGCATATTCTGGCCATCGTTTATTTTCTGGTTCTGTTTTTACTGTCGCAGTTCGACCCCGGCAGCAGCCTCGCTTTCATGATGAGTGCCACGATTAAAAGCCTGATCGTCGTTGGCTCCGGTGCGCTTATTTCAGGCCTGCTCACCCGCTGGATCTCACGCCGCATCACGCTGCCTGCCGACATCAAGCTCAAATACCCGATGCTGGAACGGCGCGTAAACTCCTATATTCCTAGCGCGCTGCAAATCATGCGGTTTATCGTGGTGGTGGCGATCCTGCTGTTCTTGCTTGATGCATGGCACATATTCGGTCTGCGCGCATGGCTAGACTCGGCCACCGGTGAAAAAATTATTGGCGGATTGGTTCATATTCTGCTGATCATGTTTATTGCGGTTCTGGGATGGACACTGCTCGCCAGCGTGATTGAACATCGGCTCAGCCTTGAAATGGATAATCCCAAGCACCCTGGTGCTCGTGAACGTACGCTGCTGACGCTATTCCGCAATGTGTTATCCATCGTGATTACCACGATCACCGTGATGATCATCCTGTCACAGATCGGCATCAACATTGCACCACTGCTGGCGGGCGCTGGAGCATTAACGCTCGCCGTCAGCTTTGGTGCTCAAACGTTGGTTAAAGACGTCATTAACGGCATATTCATCCAGTTTGAAAATGGCATGAATACCGGTGAATACGTCACCGTATTTGGCATTACCGGCACCGTCGAGCGCATGACTATTCGTTCTATCGGCCTGCGGGACGATTATGGCGTTTATCATCTGGTGCCCTACTCGTCGATCACCACCGTGGCTAACTATGCACGTGAATTCGGTGTATATCGCGCCAACTACGTGATTAGTCGCGATGAAGATATCGAGAAAGCCAACGAAGTATTGAAACAGGCGGTCGCTGAATTACGCGATAATCCGAGCTTAAAAAGCTTACTTATTGGTGAACCCGCGTTTAACGGCGTGGTGAAATTGGATGATGTGTCATTTACGCTACGCACGACAATTCGCACCGTTGCACTGCAACAGTGGACGATTCAATATGCGTTAGACAAACTGGTGAAAGAGCATTTCCAGCGGGCTGGAATTAAAACGCCGCATCAAAATGTTCAAATCAGCTATGCGGCACCGGAACAACAGGCTTTGTTACCACCGCAGAACGACACAAATAACGTTGAAAAATAATGGGTAAGAATGCCTCTCCATTTGGAGAGGCATTAAAGATTCCGTGGAGATTAGCGGATTTTACGCTTGTTCTCTGGCAAGAACGTCCATGCAATAAAGCGGCTAACTTTCTGCCCTTGAGACATTTCAATAGTGCGAACGTCCAGCGCTTCCACCTCTTCCAAGGCTTCATAAATCGCGGGCAAGTTCTCCTGACGAGAAACCAAACTGGTGAACCAACCTACCTGCTTGGCAAAAGATTCGCTCTCTTCGATCATTTTGGTGATGAACGCAACTTCACCGCCTTCACACCACAGCTCACCGGCTTTTCCACCGAAGTTCAGCACCGGTGCGCTGGCGTCACGACCCAAGTTAGTCAGTTTACGACGGGTGCCGCTCAGCGCATCTTCCGCAGAACGGTGGAACGGCGGATTACACATCGTGGCGGCATAATGCTCACCGCTCTTGATCGCCCCTTTCAGAATTTTGTTCGGGTCTTGCTGCTGGCGCAGACGAATATTTTTTGCTGCTTGCGGATTTGCCTTGATAACGGCACCCGCTGATTTTAGCGCCACCGCATCGACTTCAGTACCGGTAAAACGCCAGCCATACGCGTGCTGGCCAATCAGTGGATAAATACAGTTTGCGCCAACGCCGATATCAAGAATGCACACATTCTGCCCACGAGGAACCTGATAGCCGTGATCTGCCGCCAGCACATCAGCCAAATAATGCAGATAATCTGCACGGCCAGGGATCGGTGGACACAGATAGCCTTCTGGAATATCCCAGTGTTCAACCTGATAAAAATGCTTCAGCAAGGCGCTGTTTAATGCTTTCACCGCCAATGGCTCGGCAAAATCAATGCTGTCATCGCCCCATTGGTTGCGGAAAACAAACGCTTTTAGCTCCGGCGAAGTTTCGCATAAAGTGGTGAAATCATAACGTTCACGATGAAGGTTACGAGGATGCAAGTTGGTTTTCTGTGCAGGAAAGTTCTTTTTCTTTGGATTTTTCATTCGGCGATTTCGATCAACGTTAAGACATCATGAGTGTATTCCCCTATGCGCTTTGCCGCCTAAAAGCCGCCAGCGCCGTCGGTCAGAGGAATAAAATAGGGAAATTAGCCGGAGTATACCCTAAATGGCTGGCGTTGCGTTAAGGGGCAGAGCCAGCACAGCCACACCGATAGCACCAAGCTGCACCTATTTATACTGTAAGCTGTTGCTAACTCTGTTCAATGCGTAAGGATGTTATATGTCTTCACCCTTTGAGTATTACAGCTATCAGCCTCGCCAAGGGCATGGATTAAGCCACGATCCGCTTAATGCCATTATTGGCCCCCGCCCAATTGGCTGGATCAGTTCAATCAGCGCCGACGGCAAACACAATCTGGCTCCCTACAGCTTTTTCAACTGTTTCAGCTACCATCCACCGGTGATTGGCTTCGCTAGCAGCGGCTGGAAAGACAGCGTGGCGAACATCAATGAAACCGGCGAATTTGTTTGGAATCTTGCGACGATAGAAACGGCAGAAGCTATGAACCAAAGCTCCGCGGCGCTCCCTCGCGGGGAAGACGAATTTGTATTTTCCGGCGTGAATATGCAGACCAGCCAATGGGTGAAGGCCGCGCGCGTTGCGGAAAGTCCGGTCAATTTTGAGTGCAAGCTAACGCAGTGTATTCAGTTGCAAGACCAATATGGTCAGCCATTTGATTCGTGGCTGATATTAGGTGAAGTTATCGGCATTCATATCGCGAAAAATCTACTCAACAATCAAGGCGTATATCAAACCGCAGCGGCAAATCCTATTTTGCGAGCCGGAGGCCCTTCGGCCTATTACACGATCAGCGATGAAAATCGCTTTGATATGCTCCGGCCGATAATAAAATAAAACGTTTCAAGCGGTTAAAAAAAACACAATTAGATATATGAAGCCTTTTATATTAAATATATTGGGCTTCATATAGTTAGCCCAATAGCAGACATCTTCTCGTCATCATAATTCACATTAAATAAACATTTTTCATTTTTAATTAATCCCTTAGCAATAGAATTATTCATATCAAAAAGAAATATCCCTGTATTTATTAATGGAAATATCATATTTTCTTCCTAGAAAAATCCTAATCAATAACGACAGGTGTTCCTTAATTTACTCAGGACCCAATTTTATCTAGGAACAGCGGCATGGTGTTACCCTCAGCCTTGTACAGAAAACCCGTTTCAACATCATTACGCATCTTGATATCAACGTTAATTGCGGCGCTTGTGGCCATTGTTTTCGTTATTCTGGCTGGACATGCCATACAGCACCAACGCCAAAACCAGCAATATGAATTGGCAAAAACAGGGCTGATGTACGCCACACATTTGGCCGATGACTTAGACCAAAAAATGGTCTCGCTTCTTCCTCTTACCGCACTCGACTGTGAAAGCGTGGTGAATACCTTGGCCAGCAAAGCCGTATTCAGCGGCGGCGTTCGGGCCTATATTCTGGTGCGTGACGGCATTGCCGTTTGCTCAAGCGTCACACATAGCATGTCATCACCGGCATCAAAAATTTATCCCAAGCTTGACCTAAATCGTGATTCCGACATGGTGCTACAGCAGGGAACCCCGCTGGTTCCCGATCGCCCCGTGATTGCATTTTGGCACTCTATCGGTGATGGAACCCGCACCGGCGTATTGCTGACGCTGGATATCAATCCGGCGCCCTACATGCTGTTTTTTAGCCGTGAGCGCACCATCTCAGGCCTAGCGCTAACCATAAAAGATCGTGCTATCAGCACTTTTGAGCCGAAAATCGTTGCCGAGAACGCGCTGCCCGCTCATCCCGATATCATTATGCAGGATGAAAAGAACCGCTTTACCTTCCGCCTTTATGGTAGCCCGTTATCAGCCGGCGATTTAGGCCTGCTTGGTCTTGTGACTTTGCTGGTTGCTATGGTGGCTTGGCTCATCACCTTCTATGTACTATCGCAGCAAAGAAGGCTCGATCGCGATATTTTACAAGGGATCAAGCGCGGTCAGTTTTTCCTTGTTTACCAGCCAGTCATTCATTCAGAGACTCAGCTGCCTGGGGGATTTGAAGCGCTGATTCGTTGGAAACACCCTAAACTCGGGTTGGTTCCACCAGACGAATTTATTCCCTACTGCGAATCCGAAGGGCTTATCGATCGTTTGACCCAGCACATTATGGAGCTGGCGGCTCAAGACGCGCATCGACTGATCGATTTCGTGCCCAAAGGCACCAAGTTAGGACTGAATATTTCTCCTCTACACATGACGTTAGACAGTTTTAAAGCTGACGTGCGCCATTTCCTCGATTTGATGCCCACCGAGCATTTCATTCCGTTGTTCGAAATTACCGAACGCAGCATGGTGCAAGACGGCGGCGCTGAGAAAATTTTCGATTGGCTGCACGCGTGTGGCATTGAACTGGCCATCGACGATTTCGGCACCGGCCACAGCGCACTGATTTATCTCCAGCGCTACAAAATTGATTATTTAAAAATAGACCGCGGTTTTGTGAACTCTATCGGCTTAGAAACCGTCACCGCGCCGGTTTTAGATGCGGTTCTGGAATTAGCACAAAAGTTGAAGCTACAAATCGTTGCCGAAGGGATAGAAACGGAGGAGCAGGCCGAATATCTGCGCCAACGCCACGTAGATTATTTACAGGGTTATCTCTTCTGCCGCCCTCTTCCGTTGGAACAACTGTGCGATTACTATCAGCAGCACGTCAACGGTAAATTGGTCTGAATTGCGTCGCTTTGCAAAGAACTTAGAACAAAAAGTGCAATGAATTGAAACTTTTATCCCTTGCTTGGCATAACATTGCTATTCTTGGTACATCCGCAGGGTTGCGGAGCATTTAATGGCGTAAAACGCGATAGCCGCATAGTCCGCATAGTCATAGTTGCGCCGCGTAGCCATTGTTGACCTGATTGATATGTCATATATGCCTAGAGCATTCTAGGCGTTAAGCAGGAGCTAACACATTCATGTACTCGCGCCTTCTAAAGACCTTGTGCACGGTGGTCCCCATTGTGGCCGCCTTCAGTTTCAACCTTCGCGCAGACGTCATTAACGAAAGCTACGCTTTTGCTATTTTAGGCGAGCCCAAATACAGCAGTGACTTCACTCACTTCGACTATGTCAATCCCGCTGCTCCCAAGGGCGGCGATATTACGCTTTCTGCGCTGGGCACCTACGACAGCTTCAATAGTTATGCCTCACGTGGCCACCCGGCGGTGCGTGCTAACCAGCTGTACGACACGCTGTTTACCAATTCAGCGGATGAAATAGGCAGCTACTATCCGCTGATTGGCGAAACCGTACGCTATGACGACAAATTCAGTTGGGCAGAAGTTAACATTAACGCCGACGCACGTTTCCAAGACAACACCCCGATCACCGCACAGGACGTCCAATTCAGCTTTAATAAATTTATGACCGAAGGCGTACCGCAATATCGGAGTTATTACCAAGGCGTAAAAGTTAAGGCGATTTCTCGATTAACCGTACGCTTTGAGCTTCCCAAGCCCGACAAAGAGATGATGCTCAGCCTGATTGGCGGCTTAAAGGTGATGCCAGAAAGTTTCTGGAAAAATCACAAATTATCCGAGCCACTCAATACGCCACCGCTCGGCAGCGGCCCGTACCGTATTTCTGATTATCGCCTCGGTCAGTTTGTCACCTATTCGCGGGTCACCAACTATTGGGCGGCAAATTTGCCGGTCAACCGTGGGCAATATAATTTCGACACCATTCGCTACGACTATTATTTGGATGACAAAGTGGCCTTAGAGGCTTTCAAAGCGGGCGCTTTTGATTTCCGCATGGAGACGTCACCCAAGAACTGGGCAACACAGTATAGCGGCGGAAACTTTGCCAAAAACTACATTGTTAAATCCGACGAAACCAATCAGTCGGCACAGGATACACGCTGGCTAGCCTTCAATACCCAACGTCCTATTTTTGCCGACAGGCGAGTGCGTGAGGCGATTTCGTTGGCGTTTGATTTTGAGTGGATGAATAAGGCGCTGTATTACGACGCCTATCAGCGCACTAACAGCTACTTCCAAAATACCCAGTATGCCGCCCGTGGTTATCCTGATTCGGCTGAACTGGCGTGGCTTGCGCCGCTGAAAAGCAAAATTCCGGCGGAAGTGTTCAATCAGGTTTACCAGCCTGCCGCCACCGACGGCAGCGGCAACGACCGCGAAAATCTGCTGAAAGCGACCAAACTGTTAGAAGACGCGGGTTGGACAATCAAAGATCAACGCTTAGTCAACAAAGTCACGGGAAAAACCTTCGCCTTTGAGCTGCTACTGCCAAGCAGCAGCAATTTCCAATATGTGATGCCGTTTAAACACAATTTGGAAAAGCTCGGTATTACGCTGAACCTGCGTGAAGTTGATACCTCGCAATACAGCAACCGCGTTCGTTCTCGTGATTTTGATATGTTCCCTACCGTATACGGCGGCATGAACTATCCCGATCCTTCGCTGAAAATTCTCTGGCGCTCAGACTACATCAGCTCAACGTGGAACAGCGCGGGCGTGCAAGATCCCGCGGTTGATAGCCTGATTGATAGCATCATTAGCCATCAAGGCCAGCCAGACGCCCTACTCTCACTCGGGCGCGCATTAGACCGCGTGCTGACGTGGAATTACTACATGCTGCCCATGTGGTATTCCAACCATGACCGCATTGCCTACTGGGATAAATTCTCGATGCCGGCTCTACGTCCGGCATACGATCTCGGCTTTGATACATGGTGGTATGACATCAACCGCGCGGCGAATCTGCCGCAGCAACGGCGTTAAGAGGTGTTCTGATGACCGCTTATCTTATTCGCCGTTTGCTTCTGATCATTCCCACTTTGTGGGCCATCATCACCATTAATTTTTTTATCGTGCAAATTGCCCCCGGTGGCCCGGTTGATCAGGCCATCGCCAATATCGAAATGGGGCAAAACGCCGGTTTTGGTGCCGGTGGTGGCGCGCATGTCGGCGCCGCACACACAGGCATTGCCGCCAGCAACGTGGGTGAAGGCCAATATCGTGGCGCTCGAGGCCTCGATCCCCAGATTATTGCTGAAATTGAAAAGCGCTTTGGCTTCGACAAACCGCTCCACCAGCGTTACTTCGATATGCTGTGGAACTACATTCGCTTTGATTTCGGCGATAGCCTGTTTCGTGGCGGCTCCGTAATGTCGCTGGTTAAGCAAAGCCTACCGGTGTCCGTCTCCCTCGGGTTATGGAGCACTTTAATCATTTATCTGGTGTCGATACCGCTGGGTATTCGCAAAGCCGTTCACAACGGTTCTCGATTCGATACCTGGAGCAGTACGCTGATCATTATCGGCTACGCTATTCCTGCGTTTTTATTTGCCATCATGCTGATTGTGCTGTTTGCTGGCGGTAGCTATTGGGATTGGTTCCCCCTGCGTGGCTTAGTTTCCAGCAATTTCAGCTCGCTATCGTGGTATGACAAAATCACCGATTATCTCTGGCATATCACGTTGCCGGTGCTTGCCACCGTCATCGGCGGTTTCGCCAGTTTAAGCATGCTAACCAAAAACTCTTTTTTGGATGAAGTACGCAAACAATATGTGGTTACCGCGCGCGCCAAAGGGCTAGATGACAAAAAAATCCTTTATCGCCATGTGTTCCGCAACGCCATGCTGCTGGTCATCGCAGGCTTTCCAGCTACTTTCATCAGTATGTTTTTCACCGGTTCGCTGCTCATCGAAGTGATGTTTTCGCTTAACGGTTTAGGATTGCTGGGCTATGACGCTATTTTACAGCGTGATTATCCAGTGATGTTCGGCACGCTGTATATTTTCACCCTGCTGGGATTACTGCTGAATATCATCAGCGACATCACCTACACGTTGGTCGACCCACGTATTGACTTCGAGGCTCGCCACTGATGAAACTCAACCCAATCAATCAGGCGCGCTGGCAGCGTTTTAAAACCAATCGCCGTGGCTATTGGTCCATGTGGATCTTCCTGCTGGTTTTTATCATGAGCTTAGGCTCAGAGCTGATCGCCAACGACAAGCCGCTTCTGCTGCGTTATGACCAACACTGGTACGCGCCTTTCTTGGTCAACTATCCTGAAACCACGTTCGGTGGCGATTTCAAAACCGCTACCGATTATCAAGATCCGCTGATCCGCAGCAATATTGAGCAACATGGCTGGGCAATTTGGGCGCCGATTCGTTACAGCTACAACAGCATTAATTTTGCCACCGAGGTGCCATTTCCTTCACCGCCGTCTGCTCAGCACTGGCTCGGTACCAATGAGAACGGCAACGATATTTTAGCCCAGGTGCTGTACGGACTCCGAGTTTCTATTTTATTTGGCCTGATGCTGACGGTGCTTTCTAGCGTGATTGGTATTACCGTGGGTGCCACGCAGGGCTTTTACGGCGGAAAAGTCGACCTTATCGGGCAGCGTTTTATTGAAGTCTGGTCAGGCATGCCAACCTTATTCCTGATTATTTTGCTCTCCAGCGTGGTTCAGCCTAACTTTTGGTGGCTGCTGGCAATCACGGTGATTTTTGGCTGGATGGGGTTAGTCGGCGTGGTGCGTGCAGAGTTTTTACGCACGCGAAATTTCGATTATATCCGTGCCGCCCGCGCCATGGGGGTGAGCGATCGTACCATCATGCTGCGCCATATGCTGCCTAATGCGATGGTCGCAACGCTGACGTTTTTACCGTTTATTCTGTGCGGCGCCATTACCACCCTCACCTCACTCGATTTTTTAGGCTTCGGCTTGCCTACAGGCTCTCCATCGCTCGGCAGTTTACTGCTGCAAGGTAAAAATAACCTGCAAGCGCCTTGGCTTGGCATTACCGCATTTGCCGTGCTGGCCATTTTGTTGTCGTTGCTGATCTTTATGTTCGAAGCGGTACGTGACGCTTTCGACCCATCGAAGGTGAATTGATATGGCTAAACATTCACAACCCCCACTGCTCAGCATTCGCGATCTGAACATTTGTTTTCGCAGCGGTGAAGTGACACGTCCGGTGGTTAACGGCGTTTCGCTTGAGATCAACGCAGGAGAAACGCTCGCCTTGGTTGGGGAGTCAGGCTCAGGAAAAAGCGTGACCGCGCTGTCTATTTTGCGGTTGCTTTCATCGCCTCCCGCCGAATATCCACAAGGCGATATTCTGTTTAACGGCCAATCTTTGCTGCATGCCACAGAACCCTACTTACGCAGCATACGTGGCAATGAAATTGCCATGATTTTTCAAGAGCCGATGGTTTCCCTCAATCCCTTACACAGCATCGAGAAACAGCTGGCTGAAGTGCTTTCTTTGCATCGAGGCATGCGTCGAACTCAGGCACGCGCGGAAATCCTTCGCTGCTTAGAGCGAGTTGGGATCCGTTCACCAGAAAAGCGCCTTAACGATTATCCACACCAGCTTTCCGGCGGCGAACGTCAGCGCATCATGATTGCGATGGCGATTTTAACCCGCCCTAAACTGTTGATTGCCGATGAACCCACCACCGCGCTGGATGTTTCCGTGCAGGCGCAAATTTTAGAACTGCTGGCAGAGCTCAAGCAGGAGCTTAATATGGGGATGCTGTTTATCACCCATAACCTCAACATTGTGAAGCGCTTAGCCGATCGCGTAGCCGTTATGCGTGATGGCAACATTGTGGAAATCGGAGAATGCCAGTCGCTGTTTGCCGCCCCGCAGCATCCCTACACCAAACAATTGCTTGATGCTATTCCCTCGGGCGATCCTGTTGCGCTCCCGCAGCCAACGCAAACGCTGCTGGAAGTGAAAGATCTCAGCGTACGCTTTCCTATTCGGCAAGGCATTCTGCGCCGCACGGTTGGCTACAACGCTATTGTTAATCAGCTTAATTTCACGCTACGTCGCGGTGAAAGCTTAGGCTTAGTGGGCGAGTCTGGCTCAGGTAAAAGCACCACAGGGCTGGCTTTGTTACGCTTGCTTCCCTCGCAGGGTGAGATTTGGTTTGAGGGCACGCCGCTGCATCAGCTGAATTTAAAACAGCTTCAGCCTTATCGCAGCCAGATCCAAGTGGTGTTCCAAGATCCCTACTCGGCGCTGAACCCGCGTTTAAACGTGCAGCAAATTATTGCCGAAGGGTTGCAGGTCCATCAGAAGCTCAGCGCGCAGGAACGGGAACAGCGCGTAATTAGCGCCATGACCGAAGTAGGCCTCGCCCCTGAAACGCGCCATCGCTACCCAACAGAGTTTTCTGGCGGACAGCGTCAGCGCATTGCGATTGCGCGCGCGCTTATTCTTGAGCCGCGTTTGCTGATACTGGATGAGCCCACCTCATCGTTAGACAGATCGGTACAGGCGCAGATTTTAGCCCTGCTGAAAAAGCTTCAGCAACGCCATCAGCTCACCTATCTGTTCATCAGCCACGATTTACAGGTCGTTCGCTCGCTGTGCCATCAGGTGATGGTGATGCGTAATGGGAAAGTGATTGAGCACGGAGATTGCGCTGAGGTCTTTGCTCGCCCCGCACAAGATTACACTCGGCAGCTGCTAGCATTTGCAGACACGCCGTGACTGGAAAAATAGGCAAGTTGATTTAAACACCGGCAGCCTGATGGGCGTGCCGGTATTCTGCTCTAAGCGCCTTTCAACGATCAGAACGGATACTGGGCGACAATCGGTTCAGCGATAGCTACACCGACGTTTTTTAGGCGACACATCGCCGCACTTTCATCTTCAAGATGAACAAATAGACAAGGTTCACCGTCAAGCTCAACGACAGAGCAGTTTACCTGCATCTCTTGTAAAGACTGATTCAGACGTTTCATGATTTGCCAAGCTGCTTCTCCCTCTTCACTCAGGAGCTTCAGGCCAATCAAACTATTATTATCAATAGCGTTATTATCGATAACAGTATTATTAACGTCCGTATTCTCAGCGCCAGTCGTTTTCGCCAAATAAATGGGTTCAACCTGCACACCGGTGAGCCCTGATGACCAGCGGTAGCTCTGAGGCAACCGGTGGACTATCGAAAGCTGGAAACTATTCACATTTTTACCCTGATTAAAAACTAACTACAATTTTTTCACAAAAAACTCACATCGTAAACCACAGATCGCACTATTTAGGCTATTTGATGACTTAATCGTCATTTTATTGTGGTTTTGTTTATTACATTTCGGTAACACCGAAGTAAAAACGACCGAAACAACGATCAATTTGGCACTACCCCATTTTTTCTTCAGAAATACCACGATGGGAGGAACTTCTGCTGCTGCGGTTATATGTATACTTTTCTCTTTATTACCACAACCATTTTTGTTTCATTTTAATTACTTTGTCGTATTTTTCAATTTACATAAGAAATACAATAACTCCCTGAATCTTGATCAAAGAAATTAGCTAATCATTTGTTTTAAAACAATATTAATTAATAGGTTAATAATTAATAGTTTTAATGTTTTCTTTGTTTTTAAGGGTTTCTATCTGTTTTGGTAAAAAATACTGTTAACGAAATGAAAAACCCATCACAAAATCGCACGAAAAATATAGTTAGCATGATTATGTTTTCATAGGAATTTATAATTTAGGAAAGCGTTTGCTTTTATTTGTATGACAGACGTTTGCGAGGATGAATATTAATGGGAAAACATGTAGTAATGGCGTTCGCTGCTCTGCTGGGCAAACCAAACGGCAGTAAATAAAGGTGGCGACAGGGTTACTTGAGATTTTCGTTTGGCACGATAGCTTGCTGCGCTACCGACTGGATTTTCCACTTCCCTTTCTCCTTCACCATACAGTCAATGACCGTGTGGGACATATCTTTCCCATAAGCAACGTAAACATTCAGGCAAACCGGATCGAGATCGGAAGAAACCACGGTGACATTTTTCGGCCAATCAGCCTCAATGTCTTGTGAACGAGTAAAAAAGTCGGCGTCATAGAATTCATCATCGCTATTCACTGCCTTATGCAGCTTTCCCAACGTCTCTGCGGTTACGTATTCACTCATTTCTGGGCTACGATTTCCTAGCAGCGGATAGACATCTTTTTCAATCTGTTGCAGATACCATTTATTGAATTCTAGAGCCGCCTTTGTGGCGTTGTTAATATCGCTGACAGCAAAGACGGGTGAAGAAATAAAAAATAGTAATATCAATAATCTACTCATGTCATCCCTGTGAGTTTTTTATTTGAACGTTTTGTTCCACGGATACGAAACCGAGGCAAAATACCTAAGCTGCCTGTACGGCAGTGAACTGACAACAATGGCCGTGACGGTTGAGACGGGCTTTCTAAGCTGCCTGTACGGCAGTGAACTCAATCGACCAATTACGTTAACGCAGCCTGAATTTCTAAGCTGCCTGTACGGCAGTGAACATAAAGAGCTTAGAGAGCTTCTGGCGGGTATGTTTCTAAGCTGCCTGTACGGCAGTGAACAAGTGATAGAACTTTACGCCGCTGGATTGCCGTTTCTAAGCTGCCTGTACGGCAGTGAACTATGTTCGCTTAAGAATTCCCGAGGACGTCGATTTCTAAGCTGCCTGTACGGCAGTGAACCACGCAACAGTGATGCGCACTGGCACGATGGCTTTCTAAGCTGCCTGTACGGCAGTGAACCTAAAATAATGGTAACGTATTCGTTACCATTTTTTCTAAGCTGCCTGTACGGCAGTGAACATTCTTCAACTTTATGATAATCCCATCGGTCATTTCTAAGCTGCCTGTACGGCAGTGAACCAAGACCCAAAAACAGCAGACTGGCACTTTGCTTTCTAAGCTGCCTGTACGGCAGTGAACGACATTGCGATGACCGAGACAATCGGCCTATCTTTCTAAGCTGCCTGTACGGCAGTGAACTGTAGAATATTCGTATAAAGCTTCGAATAATCAGATCTGTAACTCATTTTTCACTGCATTACCCTTTTTTATCTTCGTGATAAACTCTCACATAAAATCAAAGGGTTATAAATAGGCGAAAAAAAAAGGTTAGTGGAAGCTTATCGTATTTAGGGGAATCGCTAGAGAGTGACGTTCGGATCTCACAGGAAAGTTGGGGGCAGATTAACGCTTCCAGCTCATCTAATCTCTGCATTGCTAGCGCTCTGCGAACAGGCAAACATATGTCTGTTGCATATGCCAAATAAAGAGCGGCGATTGCTAATGGCCTCCCCGCCTATTTTTATCAGCGGGGAGCCAAAGCGCTTAGGCGGGATCGATACGGTTGCTGGCCTTAGTAGGTCTAGAGGCATACAGGAACAGCATCATGGCAGCAAAGATACACAGGAACATGGAGCTTACCATCGGCCATTCGCTTCGTGCAGAAGCAAGCGCCAGTAGCGTTCCCACTACGGCACCGAGACTAAAGCGCAGCGTTCCTGCCAGCGAGGATGCGGTTCCTGCCATATGCGGGAAATCGTCCAAGATCACCGCCATCGCGTTAGATGTGATCATGGCGATACAGCCAACATAGGCGGCGACGCCAATCACCAGCGACCAAAAACCTAAGTCCAGCATGGCGGTAATGACCAACCAGATGCCCATCACGAACTGCACCAGCAGACCAAAACGCAGCATGTTGATCGCGCCAAAACGACGCACGTTGCGGCTATTAATCAGCGTCATAATGAACAAGAAAACGATATTTAGCGCAAAGTAATAGCCGAAATGCTGCGGCGATACGCCGTTCAGATCGATATACACAAATGGCCCCGCGCTGAGGAACGAGAACATCCCTGCAAAAGAGAAGCCACTGGCTAACATGTAACACAGCACGCGTTTATGACGAAACAACGAGGCAAAATTCCCCAGCGTCGTGCGTAAGCGGAACTTTTGCCGTTTCTCTTTGGGTAGCGTTTCTTTGATGAAAATCGCCACCAGCACGGTACCCAACAGCGCCGCACCCGCCATCGCCCAGAAAATCGCATGCCAGCTAAACCAAATCAGCAGCGCCCCGCCCATAATCGGTGCAAGCAACGGCGCAATGGTCATCACCAGCACCACAAACGACATCATGCGCGCAAAATCATCCTTGGTGAACATGTCACGCATCAGCGCATTAATCACCACGCTAGCGGCCGCAGCGGCTAAACCGTGGATTAAACGCATCACAATCAGCTGATCGACCGACTGCGCCATCGCACACGCAGCCCCCGCCAAGGCGAAGAACAACGTGCCATACATAATGACCGGTTTACGCCCAATGCTGTCGGCCATGGGACCGTAAAGCATTTGTCCAAATGCAAAGCCCAGCGTGTAGGCGCTGAGCGTCATCTGTACATCACCACTCGGCACACCAAATTGTTCGGCAATCACCGGCATACTCGGCAAATACATGTCGATAGCCAACGGCATCAACATTGATAACAAACCGAGGATCAGGATCAACCCAAGATGGGAACTACGGGGTGTCTGCACGCAGCATCTTCCTTTTTAATCAAAAAGTTATACCCAAAATAGTTGGCATTGTGTCACGGCGGCCAACGCGTGCCGCCAACACAGAAGCAACGTTAAGTATGACGGGTAATTAATCTTTCGCTAACAGTTCGGCAGGTAAACCGACGCTGGCGATCTCTTCCTCGGTCAGAGGACGATATTCACCCGGTTCTAAATCTTCATCCAACACGATGTCGCCGATACGCTCACGGTGCAGTTCCACCACGCGATTACCCACTGCGGCAAACATACGTTTTACCTGATGATAGCGGCCTTCGCTGATCGTCAAACGCACCACGTTGGCATCTAGCTGCTCAAGCGTGGCAGGCTTGGTGAGATCTTTTTCGCCGTGCAGCTGCACGCCCTGAGCAAACTGCTCGGCGGTATCATCTGCCAGCGGATGTTCCAGCGTCACTAAATAGGTTTTATCGCACTGGTGTTTTGGCGATGTAATACGGTGTGACCACTGGCCATCGTCGGTCAGCAGCACCAGACCCGTGGTGTCCAGATCCAGTCGCCCTGCCGCGTGCAGTTTCTCCGCTAACGGTTCTTCGATGAAGTAAAGGATCGTTGAATGATCGGGATCGTCAGTGGAGCACACATAGCCCTCAGGCTTATGCAGCATGAAATAACGCGGGCCGTGGATCTGTTCCAGCACCTGACCATCAAAGGCCACTTCTTGTTCTGGGGTGAGCTTATGCGCACCACTTTTTACAACTTCGCCGTCTACAGTGACGCGTTTAGCACGCAGTTCTCGGGCGATCAGCGCACGGCTGATACCTAACTGCTGAGATAAAAACTTGTCCAGTCGCATGGAACCTGCTTTGTATTTCTATAAGAATCGGAGGGTTTCATTGTGCGCACGCAGCATGGCTGTCTGAATAAAAGGACGGCCTGAATATGCGGGCATCGTTTGGAAACCAAAGAAGAACCGCGGATTATAGCGACTCTTCACCCTCACGCCTATCCTAAGCGTAGTTTAATTCAACCTATTCGGCGCAAAGCCCAAGCGAGTTTGTTTGCTTGGCGATAAGTTAGCCAGCAGCCTGAATTGCTAAACGACGCTACCCAGCGTCATGCGGTATAATGACGCCCTTCATCGAACATTAATCACAGGAATTACTCAGATGTCATCTATTCACGGTCATGAAGTTTTAAACATGATGATTGAGTCTGGCGAACAATTTTCAACCGAAAGTCTGGTTGCTACCATCGAACAACGTTTTGGCGCCGATGCCCGTTTCCATACGTGCTCGCAGCAGGATTTAACGGCCGCTCAGTTGGTGGAATTCTTAGCATCTCGCGGCAAATTTATTCCTAGCGACAGTGGTTTCAATACCCACAGCAGCAAAATCTGCCAGCACTGATTATATTGTTGATGACATATTAATGGCCTTTACTCTTCGTCCTTATCAGCGTGAGGCGGTGGAAGCCACCATCGCGCATTTTAGAAAACACCAAGAGCCTGCGGTTATTGTCTTGCCTACCGGAGCGGGAAAGAGCTTGGTGATTGCTGAGTTGGCGAAAATTGCGCGTGGCCGCGTTCTAGTGTTAGCCCACGTGAAAGAGCTGGTGGCGCAAAACCACAGTAAATATTGTGCCTATGGTTTAGAGGCCGATATTTTTTCAGCCGGTTTACAGCAAAAAGAGAGCAGCGGAAAAGTGGTGTTTGGCAGCGTGCAGTCTGTGGCGCGCAACCTTCCGTTGTTTGACGGCGAATTTTCGCTGCTGATCGTGGATGAATGCCACCGCATCAGCGACAGCGATGACAGCCAGTATCAGCAAACCCTTCAGCATTTACGTAATAATAATCCGAAGCTGCGCTTATTAGGGCTAACGGCAACCCCCTATCGTCTGGGCAAAGGCTGGATTTATCAGTATCACTATCACGGCATCACGCGTGGCGATAGCAACAGCCTATTTCGTGACTGTATTTACGAATTGCCGCTGCGCTATATGATTAAAAACAAATTTTTGGTCCCGCCGGAACGATTAGACATGCCGGTAGTGCAATACGATTTCAGCCGATTAGAACCGAGCAGCAATGGGCTATTTCGCGAAGTCGATCTCAACCGCGAATTAAAAGATCAACAGCGCATAACGCCGCATATCGTTAGCCAAATCATGGAATTTGCCGCCACGCGTAAAGGCGTGATGATTTTCGCCTCCACCGTTGAGCACGCGCGCGAAATCCACGGCTTGCTGCCGCCGGAACAGGCCGCGCTCGTCAGTGCCGAAACGCCGGGCGACGAACGTGACGCCATCATTAATGCGTTTAAGCGCCAAGAGCTGTTATATCTGGTGAACGTTGCCGTGCTCACCACCGGATTTGATGCGCCCCATGTCGATCTCATCGCCATTTTGCGGCCCACCGAATCCATCAGCCTGTATCAACAAATTGTTGGTCGCGGCCTGCGATTATCGCCGGGCAAAACGGATTGTTTGATCCTCGATTACGCAGGAAATCCACACGATCTATTTACCCCGGAAGTCGGGACCACCAAACCGCACAGCGACAGCCAACCGGTACAGGTATTTTGTCCAGGCTGTGGTTTTGCCAACACGTTCTGGGGTAAAACCACGGAAAATGGCGATATTATCGAGCACTATGGCCGCCGCTGTCAGGGCTGGCTAGAAGACGATGAAGGTGGACGCGAGCAGTGTGACTATCGTTTTCGCTTTAAAACCTGCCCGCACTGCGGCGCGGAAAATGACATTGCGGCACGCCGCTGCCATCAATGCAATCAGGTGTTAGTCGATCCCGACGACATGCTGAAAGAAGCGTTGAAACTCAAAGACGCCTTGGTGCTACGCTGTGGCGGTATGCAGCTTCAGCATGGGGAAGATGACAAAGGCGAGTGGCTGTCAATCACCTATTACGACGAAGACGGTGCTGACGTGAGCGAGCGTTTCCGCCTTAACACGCCCGCTCAGCGTACCGCATTTATGCAGCTATTCCTCCGGCCGCACCTGCGCGCGCCCGGCATTGAGCTAGTCTGGAAAAAGGCGGCAGACATCGTGGCGCAACAAGATAAACTGCGTTATCCCGATTTTGTTGTCGCCCGAATGAAAGGTCGGTTTTGGCAGATCAGACAAAAAGTTTTCGATTATCAAGGGCGCTATCGCAAAGCCGATTCTCTCAGCGGTTAGGCGTTGCAACAATGAGCGGGCAGATATATTTGCCGTAAGCCCCGTATTTCGTTAGAATGCCGCCCGCTTTTACTATTAAAAGCAGAATCTCCTGCCTGTTGCTGGGTCGCCTGTAACAGGTCTAAATTTTATATAGAGATGCAATTATGTTCACTATTGAAGCAACTGCACGTAAAGAGCAGGGTAAGGGTGCGAGCCGCCGCCTGCGTACTTCTGGTAAGTTCCCTGCTATCGTTTATGGCGGAAACCAAGAGCCAGTAGCCGTAGAAATCGATCACGACACTACTTGGAACATGCAAGAGAAAGAAGGCTTTTACGAACAAGTAATCGCTCTGATGATCGACGGCAAAGAAACCAAAGTTAAGGTTCAAGCTGTTCAGCGTCACCCGTTCAAACGTAAACTGACTCACGTTGACTTCGTTCGCGCTTAATCGCCGACTGAATCACGTTTGTTTGAATAAAACGTTTTGAAATAGAAAACGCCGCAATTGCGGCGTTTTTTTTGTCTGTAATTCAGCGTGAAAGATTAATTTCCACCGCCGCTACGGCGCTGTAGCTGGTCACGCAAATTAGGCGGCGTGCCTTTAATGGTCAGCGTATCCGTCGCCGGATCCCAGAAAATACGTTCGCCCAGCAGCATCGCATCGAAATTGATGGTCAAACCACCGCCGCTGCCCGCCATTTTGGTGAGCTGACGCAGCGTGCTACGATCGGCTGGGAAGCTTTCTTCCAAATCATAGCCCTGCTCTGCGGTAAACTGCTGGAAATCTTTTTCGCCTACGGCCGGAATTTCTTTCGCTAACGCTTCCAGTTCAATTTCTTCGCCGGCCTGCAATTGTCCATTACAGTAGCTATATACCTGCTGACGATAGGCCTGACGCTCGTTCTTATCGAGCTGACCTTCGGCGCAATAATCATCAACCGCTTGCAACAGGCCACGGTTTTGCGCTTTGGCGTCCAAACCTTCGCTGGCTGCCAAGAAGTCCATAAAGAAGTCAGAAACTTTTCGCCCGACTCGACCTTTCAGGAAGGTTAAGTAACGGTGAGATTCAGGATTCGTTTCCCATTCGGTCAAATCGACACGCGCCACGATATCGGCACGCATAATGTCCAGATAGTGGGTGCTGCTGATATCCAACTCTTCATTAACACGCATGCTGCTACAGCTGTTAAGCACCGCAATCAGCAAATATTCTACCGCCAGATAGCGATATTGGCAGAACAGCACCACGCCACCGTCGGCAAACGGATATTTTGCCAGCTCGTCACGCAGACGGCCGGTTGCTGCACGGCTGAACGCCAGAAAATCTTCGTTGCCACGGCGATAGTTACGTAATGCCTCTGCTAACTCGCTCTCTTCGGAGAAGGTGCCATAGGCTTTACTTTTTGCGCTATACACACGGTGCAGCTCGGCCATCATCTCTTCTACTGCGGCATTTTTTGCCAGCAAAGAGTCACGCAGCACCACGTCTAGCTGTTGTTCGTCGCGTTTAACCAACTGATGCAACGCAATCTGTTCGAGATCCAGACTCATTTTTTTCTTCTCCCCTTTCGCCTCGGACACATTTGATGGCGTATTCAAACACTGTTGATACCCGCTCGCAAGCAGCCATCGCATATTGATGAATTCAATGGTGAGAGCTAAGGTATAATCAATAACGCAACAAACGTATAAAAGAGCGGAAAATCACGCGTCTATACGGTAAGATATGGCACTTTGTCAGTCTGAGAAGCTTAATTCTATGCCACAATCATCCCGTTACAGTGACGAACACGTTGAACAACTGCTCAGTGAGCTGGCCAACGTACTGGAATCGCACCACACGCCAAACGATCTTTCTTTGATGGTTTTGGGCAATATGGTCACGAATCTAATTAACACCAGCATCGCACCCGCTCAGCGCCGTGCTATTGCGCGCTCTTTTGCTGAAGCTCTACAGGCTTCGATTCGGGAAGATAAAGCCCATTAATTTTTGCTCGGACGTATAGACATACTTTTATGGTGACAAACCGTCAGCGATACCGTGAAAAAGTTTCCCAGATGATCAGCTGGGGGCATTGGTTCGCTCTGTTTAATATTCTGCTCGGTCTGCTTTTGGGCAGCCGTTATCTGTTTGTCGCCGATTGGCCATCCTCATTGTTTGGTCGTGTCTATGCGATGATCAGCTGGTTAGGGCACTTTAGCTTTATTGGCTTTGCTGCCTATCTGCTGATCATTTTCCCGCTCACGTTTGTGGTGATGTCGCAGCGATTGCTGCGCTTTCTTTCTGCCGCGCTGGCGACCGCAGGGCTAACGCTACTGTTGGTTGATGCAGAAGTGTTCACCCGTTTCCACCTCCATCTTAATCCGGTGGTGTGGGAGTTGGTCGTTAACCCCGATCAAGGTGAGCTGGCGCGCGATTGGCAGCTCATGTTTATCTGCGTGCCGGTCATTTTTCTCGTCGAAATGCTGTTTGGTACTTGGAGCTGGCAGAAACTACGTAGCCTCAATCGGCAGAAATTTGGCAAGCCGTTAGCCGGTTTGTTTATTACCGCGTTTTTTGCATCTCATCTCATCTACATCTGGGCCGATGCTAATTTCTATCGCCCAATAACCATGCAACGCTCCAATCTTCCGCTCTCATATCCAATGACAGCGCGTCGTTTCTTGGAAAAGCATGGTCTATTGGATGCCCAAGAGTTCCAGAACAAGTTAACGCAAACGGGCAGCCCTGAAGCGGTATCCGTTGAATATCCGCTCAATAAGCTGAGCTTTGCCGATAAAGGTGCAGGCTACAACCTGCTGGTGATTGCGGTCGATGGTCTACGTGCTGACGATCTCAAGCAAGATTTACCGCAGCTTGCTGCCTTCGGTAACGATAATCTCGAATTCACCCAGCATTACAGCTCAGGGAATAATCTGGATAACGGGCTCTTTGGTCTGTTCTATGGCATCTCACCATCTTATCTCGAAGGTATTCTGGCGGGACGTAAGCCATCGGCGTTAATCAGCGCGCTCAGCCAGCAAAACTATCAGTTTGGCCTATTCTCCTCTGATGGTTTCAGCGCCCCACTCTATCGTCAGGCGCTACTGACTGATTTCTCGCTGCCTGCGCCAATTCGTCAAAGCGACGCGGCCACTACAAAACAGTGGCAACAGTGGCTATCAACCCAAACCACGCAGTCACCTTGGTTCTCATATGTGAATCTTAACGGCACGCGCAGCGCTCTGGCAGATGCCTCCCAGCACAAGCCTGAAGATTACATGGTGAGATATCAACGGGCAGCCGAAGGCGTAGATGGGCAGATCGCCGCCATACTTAATACGCTAAAACAGCGTGGTGAACTGGACAAAACCGTTGTGGTGATCACCGCAAGCCACGGCATTGAATTCAATGATAGCGGCAAAGGTGATTGGGGCTTCGGTACCAACTACAGCCGTTATCAGCTTCAGGTGCCATTGATTATTCATTGGCCAGGAACGCCTGCGCAAACCATCAACAAACTCACCAGCCATGAAGATGTGATGGCAACGCTGATGCAGCGCTTACTCCACGTTGACACCCGAGCCGTAGATTATACTCAGGGTGAAGATCTGTTCGCGCCAACGCGCAAACATAACTGGCTGGCGTTAGGTGATAGCAGCGAGTTGGTGATCGTTACGCCGAAAGAAACCGTCATTCTCGATAAGAATGGCCGCTATCGTACCTATGACGCTGACAATGAAGAGATGAAGGGCGAAAAACCACAGCTCGCACTGTTGCTGCAGGTGCTGACGGATGTGAAGCGGTTCATTGCCAACTAAAATTGGCTAAAGCGCACACAATCACAACGCCATGCTCTTGAAAACCGTTGGGTTTTGAGTAGTATAAAGGCAATTCGGCACGTAGCGCAGCCTGGTAGCGCATCGTCATGGGGTGGCGAGGGTCGAGAGTTCAAATCTCTCCGTGCCGACCAAAGAACACCTAGAAAACCAACCTGATATGGGTTGGTTTTTTTATGTCTGAAATTAAATTAACACACCATGTCTAATCCAATACTCCCATAGCGACTGGCTTGCATATCGCTCAGGACCATTCTCACAAACTCCTGGGTATTTTCCGGCAGGTTTTGTACGTCACTCCACATCAGCCCTGCGCACTTGTCGGGTTCTTGATTAACCGGAACGCCGTCAAAGCGCTCGGTTTCAAACCACAGATCGATATAAGTTCTTTCATCTGATTTACGATGCAGTGTATACACCAGATTTAGCGCCGATGAGGGAATGACAATACCAATTTCTTCTTCGGCCTCACGTATCGCGGCAGTCAGCGCTGACTCTCCCTCTTCTACATGCCCTGCGGGTAAAGACCATTTGCCATCGTCAAATCCCGTATTTTTGCGCTGAAGCAGTAAAATACGTTGCTGCTGGCGAACAATAATATACACCGCCAGATAAGGTTGAAACTTAGACATCACCAACTCCCTCTGCGCTAAAAGCGTTATGGTAACAGCCTCTCACTGAGCTATATACCAATAGCCCACCACTTTTTGGCATGTTAAATCAAGATTGCTAGCTGTGTCATAACGCAAGCACGCCACTTATGCTACGCTCCGCCCCTCAAAAATAACTAAGAGAGCCCCCATGCGCAAAATAACCATCGTCATGATCATCATGGCTGCCGCGGTATACGCATACAACTATATGTAACGTTGCTTTATGTAACGTAGCTTTGATGTAATGTGGTTTTGATTTGCTAATACGCTGGCGCTGCTTCCCTTGGCATCGCCCTTTACTCTCCCTTCACGCCTCTCGCCTTTTCATAATAAATCCCAGCGCTTTGCTCCTGATAGCCCATAATAAATTTCAATTGTTCTCTTAAATCTATTAGAGTTGCCGTCCCAAATTATTAGGCACATATCAATGATCGAGCTTACTGAAAAGAATGCGCAATCCCGAACGCTAACGCTGCATAACAGGCTAAAAGTCGCTGAGATCCGCGCCGTAAAAATGAATGTGAGCTGGTTGTTAAGCGTGCAAATCGCGTTTGTCTTATTTGTTTTTTGTCGCGAGTATTTTTACGTCAGTCATAACATTCCAGCGGCTCCCGTTATATCCACCGTGCTCGAACACGCGCTCATCGTGATCATGGCGATACTATGCGGTTACATGATCGTTTTACGTTTTACTCGCGTTTTGGAAAAACAGTTTAAGCCTGCCATGCTGGTCATCACGTTAAGCATTGGGGTGATATGGTGCTTTATTCTATCGCTGTTGTTCTACAGTGAATTTGGTCATCTTATTTTTGCGATTTCAACGCTGCTGATGCTGTCGTCATTGATTGCGCTCTATCCTTCATCGCACCACCTTTTTTTCGCCACTACGCCGATATGGGCCATCATCGTTGCACACGCGATGTTTTTTAGCGGCACCTTAAGCTTGGTTTATCTCGCAGGATATCTGGTCTTTGCCGTCTTGTTCGAAACCGGACGCCGACTATTACGCCGCTGGTTTGTGCTGGCGGTGATGCGTGAGCATCAAAATGTTCGGTTGGCCAATAAGCTCACGTTGATGTCGCAGCAAGATCCGCTTACGGCATTGGCTAATCGCCGCTATTTCGATCATGCATTACAGCGAGCTATTGAAGCCGCGACAAAAACGGCTCAACCCTTGTCTATTATCTTGATTGATGTCGATTACTTTAAAAAATATAACGACCGCTATGGCCACCAAGCGGGTGATTCATGCTTGACCCAATTAGCAAAATGCTTCCAACAGACCGTGCGTAACGCGCAGGATTTAGTGGGCCGCTATGGCGGTGAGGAGTTTATTATTTTACTGTCGGATCAGGATAAACACGCCGCAGAAAAGGTCGCTGAACGTCTTAAAATTTCCGTTTTCGCTTTAGCGCTACCTCACGATCAATCAGACGTTTCACCGTATGTTTCACTCAGCCAAGGCATAGCGCAGTGGCGCAATGGTATGGATGCAAAAACGCTGATCGAAAATGCCGACCGCGCGCTGTATCTGGCTAAACAGCAAGGACGCAATACCGCTCGTCTCGCACCATAAACAAAAAAGCCAACCCGAAGATTGGCTTTTAGCACGCATTAAACGCAAGAATTACGCCGTGGTGGCTGGTTTCTTGTTGCCACGATACGGACGACGCTGCTGTGACGAAGGCGCATCACCACGGGCTTCAGGTTTACGACCTTCTCCCGCCGCACGGCGCTGGCCGCCGTTGTTGCTGCGTGGTTTCTCGCCTGAACGAGCACCATCGCGCGACTGACCATTACCTTGGCTGCGTCCCTGAGACTGACCGCGACCTTGGCCTTGCCCACGTCCCTGACCACGACCTTGGCTTTGACGGCCATTTTGAATCGGATCGGCTTTAATGCTTGGATCCGGCTCATAGCCTTCAATCGCAATGCGTGGGATCTCACGTTTCAGCAAACGTTCGATATCTCGCAGCAGCTTATGCTCATCCACACAGACTAAAGACAACGCCTCGCCAGTAGATTCGGCACGGCCAGTACGGCCAATACGGTGCACGTAATCTTCTGGCACGTTTGGCAGCTCAAAGTTAACCACGTGCGGTAGCTGATCGATATCTAAACCACGCGCGGCAATATCCGTCGCCACAAGAACGCGAATCGAACCGGCTTTAAAATCAGCTAACGCACGAGTACGTGCGCCCTGGCTCTTGTTACCGTGGATCGCCGCGGCGGTAATACCATCTTTATTCAGCTGTTCAGCCAAATGGTTAGCCCCGTACTTAGTACGAGTGAAAACCAGAACCTGCTGCCAGTTATGAGTGCCAATCAGCTGAGCCAGTAGCTCGCGCTTGCGGCGCTTATCCACGAAATGTACCGACTGTTCAACCTGTTCAGACGCCGTGTTGCGACGCGCCACTTCAACGGAAGCAGGATTGGTCAGTAACTTATTAGCCAACTCTTTGATTTCATCAGAGAACGTCGCAGAGAACAGCAGGTTTTGGCGCTTGGCTGGCAGCTTAGCCAATACACGACGGATATCGTGAATAAAGCCCATATCCAGCATACGGTCAGCTTCGTCCAGTACCAGAATTTCAACGTTGGATAAATCAACCGCACGTTGATGTTCCAAGTCCAGCAAACGACCCGGCGTTGCCACCAGAACGTCAACGCCACCGCGCAGCTTCATCATCTGCGGGTTAATGCTCACGCCGCCGAAAACTACCAGCGAACGGATATTTAAATATTTGCTGTAATCACGCACGTTCTCGCCGATCTGGGCAGCCAGTTCGCGCGTTGGCGTTAAGATAAGCGCACGCACAGGACGACGGCCTTTTACCGGCTGCGCATCCTTAGAAAGCAGCTGTAACAGCGGCAGCGTAAAGCCTGCGGTTTTGCCGGTACCGGTTTGAGCACTGGCCATCAGGTCACGGCGTTGTAAAACCACCGGGATCGCTTGAGATTGAATAGGCGTAGGTTCGCGATAGCCCTGTTCTTCAACAGCGCGCAACAATTCGGCACTCAGGCCGAGAGTATCAAAAGACATATTAGGGTAAAACTCCAAATCCACCTTGACCCGAAAGGTCGGGTGCAGTTTCCGGGTGGATTTATCAGACGCGGTAGATAGGTAATCACCACGAGGGATAGGCACAAACTGCGAGTGCAACATAATTGTGGTGGATTCTAACAGAAAATGTGATCGGCGTCTGATATGTTTTTATTATTGTGGTTTTTGTACTCGTATGCAGCAACCCCCTCCCAGCCTCCCCCTTCACAGGGGGAGGAGCCGATCGAGAATCTTTCAGCAGGCACCAAACGGTTCCCTCCCCTGACAAGGGGAGGGTTAGGGTGGGGTCTATCAACATAGCAACACAAGGGATCTTGCCAACCTCACCGCTCCCTCAGCGCCTCTTTCACTTTGTTCAATGGCTTGATCAAATAGTCCAGCACGGTTTTCTGGCCGGTTTTAATCTCTACGCTAGCCACCATGCCGGGCAGGATCGGGAATTTTCGCCCTGCTTTGTTGCTAAGCTCCGCGCTCTTGGTGCGTACGTACACGCGGTAATAATATTGATCGCGACGCACTTCATCTTGCAACGTATCCGGCGACACAATTTCAACCGTGCCATCCAAATTGCCATAAATCGAAGAGTCATAGGCGGTAATTTTCACCGTTGCTGGCAGGCCTGGACGGATATAGGCGATATCACGCGGGTTGATCCGTGTTTCAATCAACAGCTGATCTTCCAGCGGCACAATTTCCATCAGCTTGCCGCCGGGTTGCAGCACGCCGCCAACGGTCATCACCTGAATATCTTTCACAATGCCGCGCACCGGTGAAATCATGGTAACGCGGTCGAGCTGATCTTCTTTCCCCGCCATCACTTCAAGCTGGGCGTCCAAATCCGCGTTATTTTTTACCTGCTCTTCACGCGCTCTCAGCGCGTATTGGTTGCGCGCATCGTCAATTTTGCCCTGCAATTCGCTGGCCTGTCGCTGCAAACGAATCACCTCAACCTGACTCGCCGCGCCTTTCGCCACCAACGGCTGCGTCATTTTTAGCTCGGCGATCACCAAGCGGTACGACTCTTGTAGATTCGCCACGGTTTCATTGAGGTTGCGTCGGCGCGAGTCATAAAGCTGTCGCTCACGTGCGACCAACGCCGGTTCAGCTAACGTACTGGCGCTAAACTTGAGCGGCTCTCCGGTCAGTTCCGAACGTAATCGCTCCGACGATGCCCGCAGCGCACGCGCTCTGGCCGCCGCTTCGCCATAGTTAGACTGAAAGCGTTTCGGATCGAGCCGCGCCAAAATCTGCCCTTTTTTGACAATATCGCCTTCATGCACCAGTAGCGCCGAAACAATACCGCCGTCTAAGCTCTCAATCAGCTGGGCGCGGATCGAGGTGGTGACTTTACCCGTGCCCACCGTCACTTCATCCAGCGTGGCAAAATAAGACCAAACAAAAAAGAACGTCATTCCCGCCAACGTTAACCACACCACCGAGGAGTAAAAGCGCGACTGGCGTGCCATGTCTTCCTGCATTGTGAGCTCTGCCATACCGACTCCCCTTAGGCCACAACCGACGTCACGTTGTTATTACGCTGCGTTTGGCCGAGAATCTCATCTCGCGAACCATCAGCAACCACTTTTCCGCCGTCCATCACAATAATTCGGTCAACCAATGACAGCAGCGCCGGACGGTGCGTCACCAAGATCAAGGTTCGCCCCGCCATCCAGCTCTGTAGCTGCCTTATCACATAGCTTTCGAGCTGTTCATCCATCGAGGCGGTCGGTTCGTCCAGCAGAACGACCTGTGGATTACGCACAATCATGCGGCTCAGCATCACCATTTGCCGCTGCCCACCGGACAAACCACGCCCGCCTTCGTTGATCATACGATCGAGGCTGGCGGCATCTTTTTGTACCATGCTCAATGCACCGCTGATCCGCAGCGCTTGAATCAATTCCTGATCCGTCGCATGCGGATGGCCAAGCATTAGGTTTTGCCGCAGGGTGCCAAAAAATAGCCGTGAATCCTGCGAAAGTAGCCCAATTTGGCGTCGCACATCGACCGGATCGATATGCGCCATATCCACGCCATCGATAATCAGCTTACCTTTGCTGGCTTCGGCTTGGCCTGACAACAGTTTCAGCAAGGTCGATTTGCCTGCGCCCACTTTGCCAATCAGCGCCACGCGTTCGCCCGGCTTAATCTCAAGTTCAGGGATATATAGCGCCTGTTCACCTTTTTCGATGTCGTAACTATATTGCACATTATCAAGCTGATAATGACCCGCCAGCGCCGGACAGTGCGCCATTTTATGCTCGGGATCGCGGTCGAGCGGTTTCTTCAACAAATCGTTTAAACCGGTCATCGCGCTCTTGGCATGTTGCCAGCGCGAAAACACCATGGTGAGCTGCATTAAAGGCGCAATCGTACGCGAAGACAGCAGGCTACAGGCCACCATGGTGCCGGTAGTAATGTCGCCCGCTAAGACCAGATAGGTTCCCAGCACCAACATGCCCGCATAGGTCACCTGCTGCACGGTCGATGCCCAGCCGCTCAAGCGCGCACCCCAGACACGCTGCTTCATCCCGATAGCGGCGCTCACGTGATGCGTTTGCTCCCATTGACGCTGGAAATAGGGCTCTGCCTGCAGCGCTTTGATATCCTCAACGCCTTCAATCGATTCCACCAATACCGCATTACGAATCGCACTTTCGCGCATCCCTTCTTTAGCCAGTTTCGCCAGCGGCCACTGGATCAGAATGCCAGGGATAACAATCAGCGGAATCGCTATCAGCGGGATCGCCACCAGCGGCCCACCCACCATCGCCATAATCACCAAAAACAGCAGCACAAACGGCATGTCCATCGCCGCGCCCACCGTGGTGGAGGTCAGCAGCTCGCGCACCTGATCGATTTCACGCAGTTGAGAAATAAAAGAGCCGGTCGATTTTGGCCGCGCATCGTTTTTAATCGCCAGCGCGCGGGCAAAAAACATCGACGACACTTTTAGGTCAATATGCTTGCCCATCAAATCGGAGATATGCGTACGCGAGAGGCGGATGAAATACTCTAAAAATGCGGCAAACAAAACGCCGACAAACAGCACCCACAGCGTGGGATATGACTGCGCAGGGATCACGCGGTCATACACCTGCATGGAAAACAAGATCCCCGCCAGCGCCAACACGTTGCCCAGCACCGAGGCCATGGAGATCTCTGAAAGCTTGCGGCCTGCATGCTTAAAGTGATGCCAAAACCAATGCTGTTTATACGGCTGCACAAAATCATCGATGCGTGAATCATGCCCGCGCGCGGCGATGCCGAGCAGCACCACGTCTGGCTGAATGCGGCCAAGCAGAACCTCAAGTTCTTCTTCTCGCACCATATCGCCGCAGTCGCTTAGCCAATAGCTAACGTGCTTTTCAGCATCGAGGTTTTCCAAGATCAACACCGAACCATCTTCGAGCTGCGCCATCACCGGCATTACTTCGTTGCGCCAGCTCACGCTGCTTTTCGGTCGAATGGTAATCTGTAAACCCAGCAACGCGCCTATCCGCTCTAAGCGGCGCTGCAACGGGAGATTTTCAAACCAGCGCATCTGCTGACGCAGCGCCGGAATATCGCAGGGAAGTCCAAAGCGCCCTGCGGCGCGCACCATCGCTAAAATCCATTTATCGGCGCCTGAATGTTGCTCTGCTGCCATCACATACCTCTTCTGGATTTAACGCGCTTGTTATAATGCCGGCAGGGTGTCACCCGTGACCTTTGGCCGAGAAATATTCAGCATATCTAATAAGTTATCGACGGCACCCGCATAGCGAACCGCCGCATCCCAAACGTCATAGCGAGCCACTATCGCCGCGCTATCGGCCTGTAAGACGTCTTGCTCAACGCTGAGCAGATCGTTCAGACTACGTTTGCTGAGCTTGTATTCATCCTGATACACGCTGCGCGTATTTTCCGCCGAGCTAAACTGTTCTTCGCCCGCCTCTTGGCGCTGCTGTGCGCCAATCAAATCGGCATAGGCTACCGAGGCTTTTTGGTTAATATCCAGCTTGCTGGCTTCTACTTCCGCCAGCGCCGCTTGGCGATCGCCCTCTGCCGCATCCACCTTGGCACTGGTTGCACCGCCCTGATAGATTGGCGCTTGCACCACTAACTGCACGCGGTCGTCCCAGTAAGAACTGTCGCTGTTTTCATAACGGGTTCGCCCGGCCTGCACAGAAATTGTCGGCCAATGCTGAGCCTCCGCCTGTCGCACGCGCTGCTCAGCGGCTAATTGCTTAGCCTGAGCGCTACGCACCGCGCTGTTCTGTTCATAAGGAAGATCTTTGATGGTGACCTTTTGATCGAGCAGGTCTTTGGGGAGGTCGGGAAGGTTTTCTGATACCACGCCGGTCAGCACCGTCAGGTTGGCCTGAGCGGAGCGTTCCTGTGCGCGATATTGTTCGTAGGTGGCGTTCATGCCCGCGATGCGGGTTTCCGCTTGTAAAACGTCAGACTGAGAGCTGAGCCCAGCGTCTGCGCGCAGTTTTGACATCTCTTTCACCGATTCCAGCGAGGCCAAATTGCGCTTTGCCGCCGCCATCAGTTCTTGATAGCGTTTTACCTGTAAATACGCCTGAACCGTTTGCTGACCCACGTTATTAAGCACCGTATAGAGCTGATAATCGTAGGCCGCGCCCAGATTGTGTTGCTCATCAATGCTGCCGCTGGTTTTACCAAAGTCATACAGCAGCTGGTTCAGCGTTACCCCCGTAGACGCATTGCTGTTGAGCGAACCGGAGGAGTCCGTTTGATGCGAACGCCCCGCCGCGCTTTGTAACGACACCTGAGGATACCAAGCGCTTTTTGCCACGGTAAGATTCGCTTCCCCGACGTGGATCTGCGCCGACGCCTGAGCAATTTGCGGATGACGGCCAAATGCTCGCAGGATCGCTTCTTTAATCGTAAGTTCATCTTGTGTCTGTTCAGAAGGCGCGGATTGCCACTGATAGTTGGTTGTGGTGGTTTTCGCCCACACCGGTAACACAGAAAAACAGCCCAAACCACAACACATCCAGACCGTTACCGGCCATTTTTTTATGCGCTTATTCATCGTGCCCCACCTTTACATCGTGATGATGGCTTATCGGTTTTATGTGTTAGAGCTCATCCTGCTCTGTGTTTAATTTTGCATTTACGGCTGACCGCTGTACTGACCCCCTCCCAGCCTCCCCCTTGACAGGGGAGGAGCACACCGTGCTTCCCTCCAGTTGCTCAGCCTCCAATTAATGAGAAAGAGCGCACCGTGATACCATGACACCTCAGACCGGTTCCCTCCCCTGACAAGGGGAGGGTTAGGGTGGGGTTATTGCTCCCCTTCGCAGAGGGAAAGTGAATACACCTACATCAAGTTCACATGCAGACCTTGTTGAATCAGCACGTCTCCCAACGTACTGCTGCCGGTTGAGGAGTTGTGGTAAACGTCGTAGGTCACGCCGTTGACTTCACGTTGTCCGCTGACATCCCAGATATCGCCCTGTCCATGCACCAGATTGACCCGATCGCCGATGCTGCCTTTGATCAATAAGTCATCCTGAGGTTTATCCGTGACGTTCAGCGCTTCCTTAAGATCCAAGGTGATGGCGTTGTTACCCGCTTTGCCGAGGTCGAAAATCTCGATGTGCTCAACTTTCAGCCCCAGCGAAGTGAGATCCAGATTGAGGTTGCTGCCGTCCAGCACCAGCGTATCGGTGCCCGCACCACCGTCGATGTGAGTAAAACCAGCGTCGGTTACGTGAACCTTATCGCTCCCCGTACTGCCGGTGACGGAGGCACCGCTGTTATGCGTGCCATCGGCCAAATCGATAGTGACGCCGCCGATGGTGAAGGTGCCAGAAGTGGATGCCGTTGCCGAATCATCAAGACTGCTGGTCGACAGGCTTTGCGACAGGTGATCCTGAGAACCAGAGTGGCTGGCCGCAACATCATCAATGCTCATCGCCATCATCATTGCCGGTGCTGGCGCAGAAGTTGGCGTCACATCGATAATATGACCATCCAGACCGACGTTAACGATCACACCGTTGCCCGCAGAGTCATGTGCGCTAAGGTTCACCACTTTATTGAGCAAGAGAAGTTGCAGCAGGTTTAGCGTTAAGCCCAGCGACGCAGACCAGTTGCCGTTACTGTCAACCGTGGTATCAGCCGCAAGCGTATCGTTCAGCAGCGAAACGTGAAGCGCGGCGCCGTTCTGCAAGTTTTTAGACGTACCGGTTATCACCAACAGTTTGCCGCCAAGCAGCAGATCGCCTAGTGAAGGCAGCGTCACTACGTTGAGCCCCAATTGCGGTTGACTTAGTTTGATCCCAACATCAACGCCGGTGCTGTTGGTATTGCCTACTACGTCGGTGACTTTGACACCGATATGTAGCGAACCATCGGTCAACGATTTCAGCTGAGTTGACGTTAAGTTGAGCGACCATGTTCCATTCGCATTCACCGTGGCCTGATAATCTACGGTGCCGACTGTCACCACCACTTTGGCACCCGGCAACGCGCTCGTTACCGTACCGGTAAGCAGTTGTGAAACGCCGGACTCAGCGATATTCAGAATGCCATCACCAAATATGCCGCTCGATATCCCCACGGTTGGCAAGTGGGTGATCACATTGAGTGAACCACCAGCGCTCGTCGTGTTACCAATTGGGTTAGTCAGCGATACGTTGACGCCCAAATTGCCGTCGCCCAGCAGGGACAAATCGGTTTTAGGAACGCTGATACTCCATGAGCCGTCATTACCTACGGTAGTGAGGTAAGACTTGCCGCCCAACGTCACGGTCAGCTGCGAGCCTTGCGCGTTGGTACTGGTACCGCTGATCACCTGCGCACTGACTAAATCGCCGATATTCAGGCCACCGTCGCCAAAAATGCTGCCAATAGTCAGCGTTGGTAACGCGTGCGTCACGACCGACAATATGCCGCTGGCACTCGCAGGGTTACCTGCCGCATCTTTCGCCGTTATGCCGACCGTCAGATTTCCGTCGAGTAACGCTTTGAGATCAAGCGGAGAAACGGACAGACTCCATGCCCCGCCGCTGCCCACTAGCACCGTGTAGATTTTCGACCCCAGCGTTAGCGTGAGAGAACCGCCTGCCAGATTAGAGGTGGTACCGCTAATCAGTTGTGACGTTAGCAAATCACCTACGCTCAGCACCCCATCGCCAAACAGGCTACCCAGCGTAATCGTCGGTAAGTTGTGCGTCAGCGTAGTCAGTATCGTCGGTAGCGAGCTGGTATTGCCCACCGCGTCAGTAACGCTCACGTTGATATTCAGCGGCCCATCGGCTAATCCACTCAGCAATCCAGCCTTCAGCGTGGCGCTCCACGTTCCGTTTGGATTGATGGTCGCCGTTAGCGGCGTACCGTTAACCGTGATATTCACCGTACCGGAAGTCAGGTTGGTTACTTTGCCGCTGATGACTTGATCCACCAGCGATTCTGCTTTATTGAGGAATCCGTCACCGCTCAACAGCGGATCGAGCGTGATAGTTGGCAGATTGGTCAGCCCCACCTTCACGCCAGCCGTGGTCGAAGACGTATTGCCGCTTGGCGTGGTCACGGTGACCGTTGCCGTGAGGCTGCCATCCGGCAACTGAGCGAGATTGGCTGGCGTTAACACAATGCTAAATGTGCCATTGGCTAACGTCACACCCGTAAAGGTTTTGCCACCGATCAGCACGTTGACCGTTGACCCCAACGGCGCTCCGGTCGCCGTACCGGTAATCAGTTGGTTAGTCGTCGCGTCTACCGCGTTCAGCAAACCATCGCCGAACAGGGAAATGCCGCTCAGGATTGGTGGTGTCAGGTCAAGTTTCAGCCCAACGGTTTGGTCAACTGGGTTACCGGCAACGTCGTTGCCTTTCACCTCAACCGTCACGTTGCCGCCGACGACACCTTCAAGAATGCCGAGGATTTGCGGCGTGACCACAATGCTCCACTTGCCGTTAGCACCCACGACCGCCGTCGCCACCTGAGATCCACCAATCAATACCTGTAGCGTTTGCCCCACCATACCGCTGGTAGAACCGCCAATCGACAGGCCGCCCGCTAGCGCCTCGGTTAATGACAGCACGCCGTCGCCAAACAGCGGGTCTAGCACCAACGTTGGCAGGTTATGAGTAATTACGCTCAGGTTGGTGTTGCTGGTCACCACGTTGCCCACCGGATCGGTGGCGATAATCACCACTTTCACCGAGCCATCTTGCAAACCAGCCAAGACATTTTGCGGAATGGTGGCGCTCCACGTGCCGTTGGCGTTCACCGTCGCATGGAAAGTGCCAATCCCCAGCTGTACGTCAACCGTGGTACCCGCGACCATATTGCCGAGTGTTCCAGTGACCACATTATTCGCGGTGCTTTCCAATTGGTTCAGGAAGCCATCACCTATCGCAACCACGTTTTGAATCAGCGGCAGATCGGTCAGCGCCAAGTCCACATGTACCGGCGTATGCACGATATTGCCGTTTGGATCGGTGAGCACCAGATCGAAATCCAAGGTTTTCCCGAGCGCAGATGAAAGCCAGAAGCTTGGGTCAATATTGATGCTCCATTTACCGTTGTTACCCACGTCGGCGGTAAACAGTTGGCCCAGAATAGTGGCCGAAACTTTTGCACCGGTGTAATTCCCACTCACGGTGCCAGTCAGCACTTGCGTCAGCAGTGACTCCGCCAGATTCAGCACACCGTTGCCACCAATCAGCGTATTGAGCGTATCGCCGAATCCCTGATTCAGTGCCACGTTTAAACCGACGTTAACAGGAACGCTAACGTTGCCCGCGCTGTCGGTGCTGGTGACGGTAATCACCTGCGGGCCGTCGGTCAGGCCTTGTAAATCTACTTTAGGAACGTTTAACGACCATTGGCCCAAGTTGTCCGTCTGAACAGTGACGCCCGCTAGCGTCCCTACTTTAATCGTGACGCTGCTGTTCGGTTCTGCCGATCCGTTTAACAGTATGCCCAGACCAATATTGACAGAGTTAAGCAAGCCGCCAACGCTGATCGGGTTAATGCTGACTAACGGGATAGTGGTATCGACGAGAATCGGATGGTCAACTTCAACGCTGTTACCCGCTTTATCTGCCAGCTTCGCCACAATCGTTGAACCGTTTTGCCCCAGCGCAGCCATATCGGAGACAGGAATAATCACCGACCATTTAGCACCGCCTGCGCCATCGCTCACTACGGCGGCGCTGTAGTTTTTGCTGTTCAGCGTGATCAGTACGTTCTGGCCAATTTCCGTCACGCTCGCAGTACCGCTGAGCGTTTGCGGCACCGCCGCCTCAGAGGCATTCAGTATGTCATTGCCCGCAAAGGCGTTAACGGTCAGCGTTGGCGCGGTAAGATCGACGTTGATACCTAAATTTGTCGTCAGCTGCGGTACTCCCAAGGTCACCGCCGCCGTAACGGTGTGGCTACCCTCAGTGAATGTGCCGCTTGGGACATTCACCTGCCACGACCCGTCTAAGCCAATGACAACTGGGATTGTGAAAGGCGGTGCCCCGCTTACCGTCACCTGGAGCGTGCTCAACGGGCTTAGCCCCGAAGAATGACCGCTAACAATCACCGTGCCTGAAATGAGATCGCTGGTTCCTAGCAGGTTGTCCACGCTGATAGGGTCAATCGTCAGCACCGGCACCGCTGACAGTGGGTCAACGATGTAGGTGGTTGGCAGAGATGCCGCAGGGTTACCCGCCGCATCGGTGGCAGTAACGACCAGTGAACCATTCGGGATATCCACCAAATCAGTGATTTTCAGCGTATAGCTCCATGAGCCGTCGCCGTTTACCGTAGTCGTAAATGGTTTTCCACCAATGTTGATGGTGATATTTTGCCCTACCGATAGCCCCGTAGAGCTGCCGGTAATGGTCTGCGAGGCATGCAGATCGGCGTAATCGATCACGCCGTCTGTGATAAAGTTGGAATTCACCGTAATCGTCGGCTGGGTCAGTGCAATCAGCGCCTGTCCGGTCGAGGTGTTGGTGTTTAATCCTTCGTCAGTTACCGTGACCTTGATATCTTGCAGGCCGCTGCCCAGATTGGCCGTTGTTAACTGACCAGGAGACAAACTCAACGTCCATGAATTTCCGCTTGGATCTATGGTGGCAGTAAAATCATGATTGTTGATAGTGACGGTGACGACTGAGCCAGCAACCGACGAATTATTCAATGTCAGCGAGCCATGCAGCGTTTGTATACTTGCACTTTCACTAATGCTCAGTGCGCCGTCGACAAACGGGGTATCCAGCGTCACGCTTGGCGGCGTCAGATAAGCAACAAAGGATGGCGCTGGCGTTATCGTGGCCGAGTTACCTGCGGCATCTTGCGCGGTGAGCGTAATTTCATGCTCGCCGTTGCCGATACCCAGCAATGCTTTCGGTGGCAACGTCACCGTCCAGTTGCCGCTGCCGTCTACAACGCCGGTATAGGTCACGCCGTCGATATCAATACTCAACTTAACGACCTGATTCGGGCCGACAGAGCCCGTCTTCCCTGTCAGCGTCAGCGTGTCATTCGCCTCGCTGATATTCAAGAATCCATCGCTAAACAGCGGGTTAATAGTTGGAACAGGTAAATTCAAGCTGGCGGTAAAGCTACCATTCACCGAGCCAACGTTGCCTGCATGATCGGTCACCTCAACGTGAATAATCCCTGGACCATTGGTTACGGTGGCTAAAGCGTTTGGAAGAACCGACAGTGTCCACTGCCCATCAGTCGTCACCACCGCATTCAGCGTTTGCGTTCCGATGGTGACTTTAACAATCTGCCCTGCGCCGGTAATACCGGTGCTCCCCGTCAATATTTGCGACGCTCCGGCTTCGGCAATGCTCAGCAGACCATCACCAAACGGCAGGTTAATGGTTGGCAACGGCAAGACGTGAGTCAGAACCTCGGCGGTTTGCGTTGGTGATGTCACCACGTTACCCGCCGCGTCTTTCACCGTCACCGACAGTGACCAGATACCATCTGGTAGACCCTGTAGCGTTGGGGCATCGAGCGGCAGCGTCCAACTACCGTTAGGATTCACGGTCGCCGTGACCGGCGTACCGTTGATGTTGACGATAACGCTCACGCCCACGTTGGTGGCTAATCCAGACAAACCATGCAGGGTGGTAGCCGTTTGTGCATCCACAAAGTTCAGAATGCCGTCGCCAAACGGCGTATCCAAGGTTGGGATCGGCAGCGTGATTTTTGCCGTAAAGTTTGCCGAGCTGCTGGTTTCGGTATTGCCTGCACGATCCGTGAGCGTCACGCTCAGGGTATGGCTGCTATCGCTCAGCGCGCTGAGCACGTTAGACGGCAGCTGCACCGTCCAATTACCGTTCGCGTCTACAGCCCCTACATATTTGGTCCCATCCAGCGTGATGTACACCGTTTGTCCCGCGCCCAGCAGGCCTGAATTACCGGTCAGCGTTTGCCCCAGTAAAGCTTCAGCATTGTTCAGCACGTTGTCACCAAACAGCGGCAGCGTTAGCGTCGCGGTAGGTTCTAGGTGCGCCAAGACATCCAACTGCCCCGTTGCGCTGCCGATGTTGCCGTAGCTATCGGTTGCGGTAACGGTAATGGTTGCTTTACCGTCGGCTAAAACATCCAGAAGGTGCCCAGCCACCGGAATCGACCAATCGCCATTGGCTCCCACGCTGCCAATGATCTGCACGCCGCCGATGTTGACCGTGATTTTGGTACCTTGCAGCAAGTGCGTCGAGGTGCCGGTTAGCACCCCACCCGTCGCCGACTCGACAATGCTCAGAATGCCATCAACAAACGGCGTATCTAACGTGAGAGTCGGCAGCAGATGAGTGCCAACATTCAGAGACAGATCTTTACTCGTGGTATTGCCTGCGCTATCGGTCGCCGTTACCGTGATGGTGTTGGTGCCATCCGGCAGCGCCTGAAGATCACCGGCTGAAACCGTCAGTTTCCAGATGCCGTTACCGTCAGCGGTTACCTGTACCGTTTTGTTGTTGATGGTGACGCTGACCGTTTGGCCCGCGTCTGTTTTACCGCTTAATATTTGTGAAACCAACGCTTCAGCGTAGTTCAGCACGTTATCAGTAACGAAGAGATCGATGCTCAACAACGGTGCCTGTGTATCCACCTGCACGTTATGGGTATCGCTGGCCGGGTTTTTCGCTACGTCGTTCACGTTGGCAACGATGTTTTGTGAGCCCTGATCCAGTTTTTGCACGTCAGCAGCAGGAACCGTGACGCTCCACAGCCCATTGGCATCGACGCTGCCGATATAGGTTTTGCCGCCCAGCGTAACGGTAACCGTTTGTCCATTGGTCACATGGGTGGTGGTGCCGGTAATTTGCAGGTCGCTTTGCGCTTCTTTGGCGTTAATTACGTTATCACCGGCCACGGTGTTCACGTGAATCGTCGGCAAATCGGCGGGCTGCGCGATAACGGTCACATTGTGGGAATCCGTCGCTGGGTTTCCGCTGGTATCACTCACAGACACGTTAATGCCATCAATGCCGTCTGGCAGTTGCTTAACATCAGCGGTTGGAATGTTGTAGCTCCAGCTACCGTCTGCGTTCACGCCGGTAGTGTAGGTTTTGCCGTTCAACGTAATCGTGACAATTTGGTTTGCTTCAACGTTCGTTGAGGTACCAGAAATCGTCAGCGGAGCGTTAATCTCCGAGGCGTTGATATAGTCATCGCCAGAGACCGTGCCAATGTGAATGGTTGGTTGGTTCGCTGCCGAGGCATCCAATTTAACCACTTGGTTAATGGTGCCGGTATTGCCTGCAACATCGGTGAGTGACGCGTTGAACACAATATTGCCATCGCTAACACCGTTAAGCGCGCCCGCAGGTAACGTAAGGTTCCAAGTCCCGTCTGGATTCACGTTGGCGGTGTAAGTCGCGCCGTTAACCACCACTTTGACAACCACGGACTGGCCGCTGTCGCTAACTGGCGCAGTGCCTGAAATGACAATCGGGCTATGCGCTTCCGCAGCGTTAATCACGTTGTCGCCGGTGATTGGATTAATAGTCAACACCGGTAGCGTTTTGTCGATCTGAGCGCTGCCGCTGATGTTATTGCTGTTGCCGACCGCATCGGTTGCCGTCACGGTAATCGGCTGCGGGCCATCCTTCAGGTTGGTGAAATCACCACTTGGAATATTCACCGTCCAGTTGCCCTGTGCATCAACCGTCGCGGTATAGTTTTTGCCGCCAAAGTTGACCGTCACCTGCTGGCCTGCACCCGCCACACCGGTGGTTCCGCTCAGTTGCTGGTTACTGCCCGCTTCTGCGGCATTCAGATAACCATCACCAAACGGCGCATTGAGGGTTGGATGCGGAGCCGTGTGGGTAATAATTTCAAAGTTCTGGCTAGAGGAAACCGGATTCCCTGCGTTATCTAATCCAGATACCGTCAGCGTCGCAGTGCCATCAGGGATCGCCTGAGCGGCATCCGCTGGCACGGTAACGCTCCACGTGCCACCCGCTTTAATCGTCGTGGTATAGGTGACCCCATTGAGGGTCACTTCTATCTTCCCACCAACCGGAATATTGACGGAGGTTCCGTTAACCACCAGCCCTGAAGCGACTTCAGCTGAGTTAACCAGGTTGTCACCGGTAAGCGGTGATACGGTTAAAGCGCTGGCGGTCGTGTTGACGGTGAAATCATGGCTAGCCTGCGCGCTGTTGCCGCTCAGATCGCTCACTTTAACGTCAAGTGTGTAGCTACCGTTGTTCAAGCCGCTTAGTGCGCCTGCCGGAATGTTCACCGACCAAGTGCCATCGGCCTTCACCGTGCCGGTATAGCTGCTACCGCCGATGGTGACCGTGACGACCTGTCCAGCTTCTACGTATAGGGCTTTACCGGTGACCGTCTGCGGATTCTGGCGTTCACCAGCATCCAGTACGTCATTGCCCGCAAAGACGTTAACGCTAAGCAGCGGCGCAAATTTTGGATCAGAATCAACCGAAATAGTTTCTTGCAGGCTCGCTCCGTTACCGGCTTTATCTGCCACGCTCACGCTAATGGTGGTATCACCATTGCTCAGCGCTTTCAAATCGGTTGCAGGAATCGAGGTGGTCCAGTTGCCGCTCGCGTCTACCGTCGCGGTATACGTTTTGCCATTCAGAATAATAGTTACTTTTTGACCCGCTTCGGCACCTACAGCGGTACCCGAAAGCGTTTGTGCCTGCGTGGCTTCCTGAATATTCAGGCGGTTATCACCAGCGAAATTATTAATCGTAATCACCGGCGCAACGGTATCGACTGATGCGGTGAGAGATCCCCCGACTTGGTTACCAGCAATATCGCCAGCGGTCACTTTGATGACCTGATTACCATTTTGCAGCGCCTGCACATCTGCCTGTGGCACCACGACTGACCAATTGCCATTAGCATCTACGCTGCCGGTATAGTTATGCCCATTTAACGTCAGGGTGATAGTTTGCCCTGCGCCGGTGATCCCCGTTTTACCGGTGATGGTTTGCGCGCTCTGCGCTTCGGTGGCGTTAAGCACGCCGTCGCCAAACGGCACGTTGATGGTTGGGTTCGGCAAGGTATGCGTGAGCACATTGAGATCGTGCGTCGCACTCACTGAGTTGCCTTCTTTGTCTGTTACGGTCGCCGTCACGGTAGCTACGCCGTCTTTCAGCGCTTTTAAATCAACGCTGCTCACCGACGTTTGCCAGTTACCATTAGCGTCAACCGTCGCTTGATAGCTTTTGCCGTTCAGCTTGACGGTAACAGAGCTGCCAGCGCTCACGTTTGTGGTAGTGCCGTGAATATTGAGAGTGCCGTTGCTCTCAGCAACGCTGAGATAGTCATCACCGGCGATAATGGCAATCGCAATACTGCCGTGAGCAGTATCGGTATCAACGTTGAAACTGAATTTGCCGTTAACGGTTTGCCCCGCTAAGTCGGTAACGCTAACATTACCGTTGGCAATGCCATCGGGGAGTTTTTCCAGATCGGCGGAAGGGATCGTCAGGCTCCACGAACCATTGGATAGCACATGTGTGGTGTAGGTTTGCCCGTTGAGCGTCACCGTAATCGTGCTGCCGGTTTCAGCGTTAGTGGTAGTGCCTTTGAGTATTTGAGCGGTTTGGGCCTCGCTGTTATCCAGCGTGCCATCACCGGCAAAGGTGGAAACCGTGACCGTCGGCAGAAGATTTTTCACCACGAAGTTATGGCTGCTGGTGGTGCTATTACCCGCGCTGTCGGTCAGCGTGGCGGTAATGGTGTGATTACCGTTAGTCAGCGGAGCGAGATCGGCAACTGGAACACTGACGCTCCAACGACCATCGGCCCCCACGGTGGCACTGTAATGCTTGCCGTTAATCTGGACATCAACCAATTTTCCTTGTTCGGAAGCAGAGGCTGTGCCTGACACGGTTTGTGCCGTTTTTTGTTCGCTGGCATTGAGCACATCGTCACCGGCGAAAACGGCAATCGACAGCTGTGGCGCAAGGGTATCAACGTTAAAGTTACCGTTTATCTTGCCGTTGTTGCCTGCCACATCGGTGGCAGACACTTGATACGATAGCGAGCCCTGTGGGAAGCCGTGCAAATCGCTAACAGGAACGGACACTTGCCAATGCCCTTGAGCATCAACCACGGCGTTATAAACTTTGCCGCCAAGGGTGATGGTGACGGTTTGTGCCCCGTGAATCCCGGAAGTCCCACTCAGGGTCTGAACCTTGCCAGACTCCTGCAAGTTCAAAATACCGTCGGTAAATGGTGTATCAATGGTTGGCGCTGGCAAATCATGCGTTAACACATTAAGCGTGTGTTGGTTAGAAACCACATTACCCTGTGAATCCGTCACCGACGCGGTGATCTTAATCGAGCCGTCAGCCAGCAGAGCAAGATCGGCTGGCGGTACGCTGACCGTCCAGTGTCCTGCGATACCGACCGTTGCACCATAGGTTTTGCCGTTGAGCAGCACCGTAACATGTGCTCCAGCGCTCACGCCCACGGTGGTGCCGTTAATCGCCAGCGGCTGTAGCGCCTCGCTGGCGCTTAAATAATCGTCGCTAGAAACAATAGAAATAGCGATGGATGAGTTGTCGCCCGCGGCTTTAAAGCTGTGGGTGCTATTCGCAGTCTGGTTTGCCAAATCGCTCACGCTGACGGTGAAGCTATGGTTGCCTACCGTTAGGGAACTTAAATCACTGGAAGGAATAGAAACTTTCCAAGAACCATCAGATTGAACGGTAGCGAGATAAGTTTTGCCACTGTCGAGTTTGATTGTGACCACACGACCTGCTTCAACGTTGAGCGTACTTCCGCTGAGCACTTGGGCAGTTTTTGCCTCCGCACCGCTCAGGGTGTCGTCACCGGCAAATTGCGCAACGCTAATGGCTGGCGTGGTGGTTTTTACATCAAACTGTTCGGTCTTGGTGCTGGTGTTGCCGTATTTATCGGTAATGGAGACCAATAGATTATTCTGCCCCTGCGGCAGATGCTGTAGATCGCCGCTGGTGACACCAATGCTCCACGTGCCATCGGCCCCGACTACAGCGGTATAGCTTTTCCCGTTAAGCGTCAGCGTGACTTTTTGACCGGCGTTATCCGCGCTGGTTTTTCCGCTCAAACTCTGAGTTAGCGAACTCTCTAGCTTGCTCAGAATATTGTCACCCGCAAAGGCATTGAGGGTTAAATCAGGCAGCACTGTTTTAACGTTGATCCCCAGTTGCGTCGTGGTGCTGTGGCCTGCGCTGTCGGTCAAGGTAGCGCTGATATTTAGGCTACCCTGCGGTAGCGCTTGTAAATCCGCGGTGGGAATATTGATGCTCCAACTGCCGTCTTTGCCCACGAGTCCGGTATAGGTTTTGCCACCCAGGGTAACCGTTACCGTGCGCCCCGCATTCGAGGCCGTTGTGCTGCCGCTGAGCATTTGGCTGGCTAAACTTTCGTTGTGATTAAGAATGTTATCGCCCGCAAAGGCATTCACTTTTAAGGCTGGATTTCCCGTCGTTGTGGTATCGACATTGAACTGCTCGGTCTTGGTGTTGGTATTGCCATATTTATCGGTGATAGAGACCGATAACGTGTTCTTACCCTGCGACAGGTGCTGTAGATCGCCGCTGGAGACACCAATGCTCCACGTACCATCGGCCCCGACTACCGCAGAATAGGTTTTCCCATTTAGCGTCAGCGTGACTTTTTGACCGGCGTTCGATGCGCTGGTTTTCCCGCTCAGACTTTGAGTAACCGTGCTCTCTTGCTGGCTCAGAATATTGTCGCCAGCAAAGGCATTGAGGGTTAAATCAGGCAGCGCCGTTTTGACATTAACCGTTAGCTGCGTGGTGGTGCTGTGGCCTGCGCTGTTGGTCAAGGTGGCGCTGACATTCAAGTTACCCTGAGGTAGCGCTTGTAAATCCGCGGTAGGAATATTGATGCTCCAACTTCCATCTTTGCCCACAATGCCAATGTACGTTTTTCCGCCCAGTGTGACTGTTACCGTGCGCCCCGCATTCGAGGCCGTTGTGCTGCCGCTGAGCACCTGGCTGGCTAAACTTTCGTTGTGATTAAGAATGTTATCGCCCGCAAAGGCATTCACTTTTAAGGTTGGATTGGTTGTTCCTCCATTGCCATTACCATTGCCGCCGTTGCCATTTCCATTGCCATTGCCATTTCCATTGCCATTTCCACCATTTCCATTTCCTGAGCTGCTGTCTCCATGCCCTCCGCCTCCCCCACCTGCGGCCAGTGCAATACCGCCGCCGATAGCTAATGCCCCGAGAACTCCGCCAATCACGCCAGCAGAGATGCCATCATGCCCAACTAACGTCGTGATCCCGTCACCCAGCGTCTCATAAGTCGGGATCACTGTTTGCGCGGTAGAAGAACCTGCCATGTCTGCAAATGGGAAAATGGCATGGTGTGTCGTTTTGCCATCATCGAAAACTAACTCGCTGTGCTCACCGTGCTCATCAATAAAGAAAAAGCGCTGATAGCGCACGGTAGATCCATCTTTCATGTGGACAATCAAATCATTGCCCTGCCGCTCATAGCTAGCCACTAAGGAAGTGTCACCGTGGATTTTCACCACGCTGGACTCCGTTAACGTTATGACTCGATTTCCTTGAGCATACTGAGCAATTTCTTTCCCATTGGAACGAGTAACAATATCAACGCTTCCTGAACCCGCAGATGCGCCAGAAGATAAATTTGACTGTGCCATAACCACTCCTTTCAATCACTTTGCCGTGTATAAAGCGCGCCTAAATGCAGCGCAAACTTAGCCGCAGCTCGGCTGAGAAGCCGTGCTGTGAAATCATTGACCTGGTTAAAAAATTAAAAACAGCGAATCGAAACGTGTAGACACTTTCTAAATTAAAAATTCTTACTTAGAAATATATAAACAACGATTGATATTAAGGCAATCCGATATTTACATAAATTTAACTATAACTCACAAATTAGGCACAATTAAGCGATATGCCATTGGATGAATTTTTTATGACAAAAATTATTATCATTTAATACATATAGTTAAAAGAAAACATTCGGAGCGGGAAAGGAAATACCTAATGTTAATGATTAGTAAATTTATTCATTCACAAAATCCATTATTAGCCACACTAATCATAATTTCTAATTATTTATTATCGGTCTTTACAGCGATATCTTTAGCGCCTAAAGTTAATCAATCATATGATTAACTTTATAGCGTGAAATGAAACCATCAACAAAGCCATCAGATACGCCGATGACTTCTCGCGGCGAGCAAGCGAAGCAAGCACTGATCGACTCCGCTATTGCCTTGTTTGGTGAGCGAGGGTTGGAAGGTGCCACAACACGCGATATTGCCTTAAACGCGGGGCAAAACATTGCCGCGATTACCTACTACTTTCAGTCCAAAGAGGGGCTTTATCTCGCCGTAGCTCGCTGGATCAGCGACTTTATCACTCAGGCTTTCGCCCCTCTACAGCAAGAGTGTTCACTATTTCTTTTACAGAAAGACCCCAAACCTGATGCGTATTTAGCTTTCATTCATCGAGGGCTTGCTATCTTTTGCCACCTGATGACACAGCCAGAAACGCTGCACCTCAGCCAAATTATGTCACGTGAGCAGTTGGCCCCCACCGCTGCCTATCCACTGATACATCAGCAATGCATCGCGCCACTGCATCGGCTCATGACGCAGTTAGTCGCAGGTTACAGTGGCCTCCCTGCAGATAGCGCAGTGACAACGCTGCATACCCATGCATTGTTAGGCGAAGTGCTGGCTTTTCGTATGGCGCGTGAAACGATCCGCATTCAGGCTGGCTGGGAGTCAATCGGCCCCGAGCAAGCAGACCTGATTAATCAAGTTTTACAACAACATATTGATTTACTTCTGAACGGATTGCGTATGACTTATTCGTCAACGGCGCAATCGACTACGGATGGGATGAGTGATGAATAACAAAAAGCTCGTTGGAGTCGTTGCAGTTTTAGTCATTATCGCGCTGGTGATTGGCGGCATTTATTACTACCGCAGCCAAGAGGATCGGGATTTAACGCTGTACGGTAACGTGGATATTCGTACCGTTAACCTTGGTTTTCGCGTTAGCGGTCGTTTAGCCTCACTGGCCGTGGACGAAGGCGACACCGTCACCCCCGGTGCGCTATTAGGGAAACTCGATGATGCCCCATTCATTAACTCGCTTAATGAAGCCAAAGCTAACGTGGCCGCCGCGCAGGCTCAGCTCGATTTGCTGCTGGCGGGATACCGTACGGAAGAAATCGCTCAAGCGCGTGCAGCGGTGGCACAACAACAGGCGGCGTTCAGCTACGCCGACAGCTACTTAAAGCGTCAGCAAGGCTTATGGGCCAGCAAAGCCACTTCTGCCAATGATTTAGAAGACGCGAAAACAGCACGCAATCAAGCATTAGCCAATCTGCAAGCTGCCAAAGATAAGCTGTCTCAGTACGAGACGGGGAATCGCCCGCAGGAAATCGAACAGGCGCAGGCTACTTTAGCGCAGGCACAAGCGGCAGCCGATCAGGCTGAGCTAAATCTAAAAGACACCCAGCTTTTTGCACCTTCCACCGGCACCGTTCTCACCCGCGCCGTTGAACCTGGCACCATGCTGGCCTCCGGCAGCACCGTATTCAGCGTGTCACTCACCCGTCCGGTGTGGATCCGTGCCTATGTCAGCGAAGAAAACCTTAGCCGGGCGATACCCGGAACCGAGATTGAAATTTACACCGATGGCCGCCCAGATAAGCCTTATCACGGCAAAATTGGTTTTGTTTCACCCACCGCCGAGTTCACGCCGAAAAGCGTCGAGACGCCAGAATTACGCACCTCGCTGGTCTATCGCCTACGCGTCATTGTGACCGACGCCGATGACAGCTTGCGCCAAGGCATGCCTGTGACCTTACGTTTTAACGATAACGGTGCCAAACGCTAAGGGATGTGATGATGAGTGCGCAACATGAAATCGTGCTCGACGGCGTAGAAAAGCGTTTTGCGGGCATGGATCAACCGGCGGTCGCGAGTCTCTCCACGCGCATCGCCAGTGGCGCAGTGATGGGGCTGGTTGGCCCCGACGGCGCAGGAAAAACCACGCTGATCCGCATGTTGGCTGGCTTGTTAAAGCCCAGCGCGGGCACGGTGAGCGTGGTGGGTTTAGATCCGCTGACGCAAGACAGCGAATTACACGCCATTTTGGGCTATATGCCGCAAAAATTTGGCCTGTATGAAGACCTTACCGTTATCGAAAACCTGACCCTATACGCAGATTTACGCGGCGTTATCGGCGAAGAGCGGCGCAAAACCTTTGAGCGCCTGCTTAAGTTTACCGATTTAACCCGCTTTACCGAACGCTTGGCGGGCAAGCTGTCAGGCGGCATGAAGCAAAAATTAGGGTTAGCCTGTACGCTGGTCGGCGAGCCTAAGGTTTTATTGCTGGATGAGCCGGGCGTTGGCGTCGACCCGATTTCTCGACGCGAGCTGTGGCGTATGGTGCATGAACTGGCCGATGAAGGGATGCTAATCCTTTGGAGCACCTCCTATCTCGATGAGGCCGAACAGTGCCGCGAAGTTTTGCTCATGAACGAAGGTAAACTGCTCTATAGCGGTGCCCCGCAGCAGTTAACCCAACGCATGGCTGGGCGCACCATTTTGCTGCGCGCCAAAAATATCTCACATCGAAAACTACTCCAGCGCGCTATCTGCTTACCTTCTGTTAGCGACGGCGTGATCCAAGGCAAGTATCTGCGCCTTATTCTCAAAGATAACGCCGATCACCACGCGTTGTTACTTGATTTAGACCAGCCGGACGCCGAATTGCTGGAGGCTGAACCTCGCTTTGAAGATGCCTTTATCGATCTGTTAGGCGGCGGGCCGGATCACGAATCTGAGCTGGCAAAAATAATGCCGCAGGTGAAAGTTGATCCCAACGAAACCGTGATTGAAGCGCAGCAGCTTACCAAAAAATTTGGTGATTTTGCCGCTACCGATCACGTTGATTTTCAAGTTAAACGCGGCGAAATTTTTGGTTTACTGGGGCCAAACGGCGCGGGTAAATCCACCACCTTTAAAATGATGTGCGCCCTTCTCAAACCCACCAGCGGTAAAGCCCTGGTGTTGGGTATGGATCTGAAAACAGACTCCGGGCGTGCTCGCCAGCATCTTGGCTATATGGCGCAGAAATTCTCGCTTTATGGCAACCTGACGGTAGCGCAAAACCTGAAGTTTTTCTCCGGCGTTTACGGTCTGAAAGGGAAACAGCAGAAGGAAAAAATTGAGGGGATGGTTAACGCGTTTAACTTCACGCCCATTTTGAATCAAACACCGGACTCTTTACCGCTCGGCTTTAAACAGCGGCTGGCGCTGGCCTGTTCGCTAATGCATGAGCCAGACATCCTATTTTTAGATGAACCAACGTCGGGCGTCGATCCCCTCACCCGCCGCGAATTTTGGCTGCATATCAACGGCATGGTTGATAAAGGTGTCACCGTGATGGTCACCACGCACTTTATGGATGAAGCGGAATACTGCGATCGCATCGGGTTGGTCTATCGTGGGAAAATCATTGCTGCGGGTTCACCCGATCAGCTAAAACACAGCGTCGCTAGCGATGACAATCCAAATCCGACCATGGAACAGGCGTTTATTGAGCTGGTTCAGGGCTACGACAAGGAGCAAACGACATGAGTGAAAGCGCCAACAGTATTCACTTTTCGTGGCGGCGATTGCGCGCCCTGTGCCGCAAAGAAACGGCTCAGATCCTCCGCGATCCCAGCAGCGCGCTGATTGCGGTGGTGATCCCTCTGTTATTGCTGTTTATTTTTGGCTACGGCATCAATCTGGATTCCAGCAAACTGCACGTGGGCATTTTGATGGAGCAGCAGTCAGAAGACGCTCGCGATCTCACCAATACGTTTCTTGGCTCGCCATATATTGCCGCTACGGTCAGCGATAACCGACAGGCGCTGATCCAGCAAATGCAGGCGGGTAAAATTCGTGGGCTTATCGTCATCCCGGTTGATTTCTCTGAACAACTGGCTCGTCCGCAGGGAAAATCTCCGATTCAGGTGATTACCGACGGCAGTGAGCCAAATACGGCAAACTTCGTCCAAGGCTACGCGGAAGGCATTTGGCAAATATGGTTACAGCAGCGCGCCGTTGATAAAGGGGGCGAATTCAAGCCGCTTATCGACGTACAGCTACGTTATTGGTTTAACCCTGCCGCCATTAGCCAGCACTTTATTATTCCCGGAGCGATAACCATTATTATGACGGTTATCGGCGCCATCCTGACATCGCTGGTCATCGCCCGCGAGTGGGAACGCGGCACGATGGAGGCGCTGCTTTCTACACAGGTAACGCGCACGGAATTACTGCTGTCAAAACTGCTGCCGTATTACGTATTGGGCCTGCTGGCGATGACCCTGTGCATGGTGGTTGCCGTTTTTGTGATGGGGGTGCCTTACCGAGGGTCACTGCTGATTTTATTCGTGATGACGACGCTGTTTCTCGCCAGCACCCTCGGGATGGGACTGCTTATCTCTACGATCACCCGTAATCAGTTTAATGCGGCAATGGTGGCTCTTAACGCGGGGTTCCTGCCTGCCGTTATGCTTTCAGGATTCATCTTTGAAATTGACAGTATGCCAGCCATTGTTCAGGCCGTGACCTATGTGATCCCCGCCCGCTACTTCGTGAGCACCCTACAAACGCTATTTTTAGCCGGTAATATCGGCAGCGTGCTGATGGTTAACCTGCTGTTTTTAATTATTTCCGCCGTAGTCTTTATTGGACTTACTGCGTGGAAAACCAAGCGCCGACTGGATTGAGGATTTTTCATGTTCTATAGGCTGTGGACATTAATCATTAAAGAACTTCAATCGCTGCTGCGCGATCCCCAAACTCGCGCCATCTTGATCATGCCGGTCATTTTGCAAGTGGTGCTGTTTCCTTTTGCCGCAACGCTAGATGTCACCAACGCCAGCATCGCGATCTATAGCGAAGATACCGGCCAGTCGTCGATAGAGCTCACCCAGCGCTTTGCCAAGGCCGAAGCCTTTACCAACGTAATACTGCTGCACAGCCCGCAAGAGATTGCACCGACGATTGATAACCAAAAAGCGCTGCTGTTAATCCGTTTTCCTGCCAATTTCTCACGCGATATTTTGTCCGGCCATCAGGCGCCGTTACAGATAGTTTTGGATGGACGCAGCTCCAACAGCGCGCAAATCGCGGCAAACTATGTTCAGCAGATTGTCCGTGACTATCAACAAGAGCTTATCAGCGGACAGCCTGTATCCACTCACGATTTGGCCCAGAGAAACTCCGAGCTGGTTATTCGCAACTGGTACAACCCCAATCTGGATTACAAATGGTTTGTGGTGCCGTCGCTGATTGCCATGATCACCACCATCGGCGTGTTAATTGTAACGTCGCTGTCGGTGGCACGCGAACGTGAACAGGGAACGCTAGAACAGCTGTTAGTTTCACCGCTGAATACCTGGCAGATATTCGTTGGCAAAGCCATTCCCGCCCTGATTGTCGCCACGTTTCAGGCTACTGTAGTATTGCTGATCGGAATTTTTGCCTACCAAATTCCGTTTGCCGGTTCCCTTTTGCTGTTTTACTTCACCATGCTGATCTACGGGCTTTCGTTGGTCGGTTTTGGCCTACTGATTTCATCGCTATGCTCAACGCAGCAGCAGGCATTTATTGGCGTATTTGTGTTTATGATGCCCGCAATCTTGCTGTCCGGTTACGTGTCGCCGGTGGAAAATATGCCGGTTTGGCTGCAAAACCTGACGTGGATAAATCCAGTCCGGCACTTCACCGATATCACCAAAGAGCTCTATTTGAAGGATGTGAGCTTCGATATTATCTGGCACAGCCTATGGCCGCTTCTGGTGATTACCTTAACCACCGGCAGCGCCGCCTACGCAATGTTTAGGCGCAAGATTGCGTAGCGAGCTAAATCCACCGCGAGCGTAGCCAACGCATAAGCAGCTTCAAGGATGAAAAGTATCCCCAAAATAATTGGAGCGGCTTGAAGGCGGCAAGTGAGCAAATCCCAATGAGCTTACTTTAGTAAGTGATTTGGGTGCGCGAGCGTAGCCAACGTATAAGCAGCTTCAAGTATGGAAAGTATCCCCAAAATAATTGGAGCGGCTTGAAGGCGGCAAGTGAGCAAATCCCAATGAGCTTACTTTAGTAAGTGATTTGGGTGCGCGAGCGTAGCCAACGCATAAGCAGCTTCAAGTATGAAGGGGATAAGGACTCTTGCTATACTGCGGCATACCATCTTTGCCGCAGGCGCAATGTCATCATCTTAGATAGGGTTAGATCAGCATCATGTTAAGTTCGAAGGAATCATCTAATAGTGCCGATGCCTCTCTTTCTGGGATCACGCGCAGCTATATGCTGTTTATTTTTCTGCTGGTTATGGCTAATTTGCTCTACGGCTATAACTATGTGAATGCCTACATTAACAGCAAGCAAACCATGCTAGCGACGGTTGCCGATCAGCTGCAAAAGCGTATCGAGACCTACCGTTTTGTGACCTATCAGGTGTATGACAACCTTTCGGCCTCTAATTCTGTCCAACTGCCCTCTCCGGTCAACGAGGTTCGGTTACGTCCTGATATCTATCTATTGGAAAAGAGCCGCCATAAAACCGACGCACTGATTTTTGGTCAGCATGATGCTAGCACCAGCGATTTAGCGCTGCGCATGTCAAACTATCTCGATATTTTATGGGGCGCAGAAACTGAAACCTATTCCATGTATTACCTGAACGGGCAGGATAATAGCCTAATTTTGGTCTCGACAATGCCGATGAAAGATCTGTCTGCGCGTTATAAAGAGGGATATTTGGGTAACGTGGTCGAGTCCCGTAAAACTGAAATGCTGCAACAGTCTAATTCACTAGATGAACGCGAAGGCTTCTCAGGGTTGCGCAAGTTCCGTTTCCTGAATTCTTACTATTTCACCTTGCGTACCACTTTTAATAACCCTGGGCATTTAGCTACCGTCGTGGCTTTTGATCTGCCTGTCGGCGATATTTTGCCGCGCGATTTGCCCGTTCAACGTTTCTTGATCACTGAAAATCCTGAATCACCATCAGAATTGATGTCGCGTGAAGAACTGCCAGAGGCTTTCTCTACGCTGAGATGGCCGTGGTTAACGATCAGCGCCCCGCTGTATAACACGCCGCTGAAGATTGATTTCAATATCCCGATGACAACGCTCACCGTGGATATGCTGAGGAATAATTTCTGGCTGGTGCTGATTAATTTATTGGTGCTCGTTCTGTCATTTACCGGTTTTTATTTCGTGCGTCACCAATATATTCGTCCGGGAAAACGCATGGCTGCGCAGCTCAGCGCCCAGCAGGAAATGAATCAGGAAATTATTACCCATTTACCAATTGGCCTGCTGATTTATCGTTTCGACACCGATACCGTGGTTGCCAGCAATAAAATTGCCGATCATCTGTTGCCGCACCTTAGCCTGAGCAAAATTGCTAGCATGGCTCAAGAACATCAGGGTCGAATTCAGGCAACGGTCAACAATGAAATGTATGAAATTCAGATGGTGCGCAGCCAGCAGAATATTAAATCTGCCCTGTTCCTAATGCGCGATCTGGATAAAGAAATGATGGTCAGCAAAAAGCTAAAACAGGCGCAGAGTGAATATGAGAAAAATCTGACCGCACGCAAAATCATGACCACCAATTTAAGCCGCGAGCTTAATGCGCCGATGAGTAATATTCAGCAATTAGTCGCTGACATTCAAAATAATAAAGATGATCCTCGTCTGCTAGATTTATTGTTGGGCGAAACACGTCATGCACAGGCTTTGATCGATGAAATTACGCTGCTCACCGAAATTGAAAATCGGGACTGGCGTCCGGTGACCGAAACATTCAACCTTAACAAACGTATTGATGAGCTGCTTAAACGCAGCTTGCCTGAACTGCGCCGCAAAGGGCTAACGCTTATCAATCACACCGATATCGATCCAGATAAAGAGTTTATCGGTGATATTCGCTCGCTAGAACAAGTGCTTTCCATGCTGCTGCACTATTCCATCATTACCACGGTGTATGGAAAAATCACTCTCAAAGTGACGCAGAAACCTGAGTCTCCTGACCACATTTGTTTTGAGCTCAGCGATACCGGCACCGGCGTATCCAATAAAGAGATCAATGGATTGCGCTATCCAAATCTCGGTGAGCCGCAAAGCGATCGCTTCGCCAGAGGCTCGGGAATGACTTACTATCTGTGCGCCCAGCTGTGCAAACGTATGAGCGGCAGATTGGATATTCAAAGCAAAGACGATATCGGAACGCGTTATAGCTTTAGCTGCATCATGCATCCGGTGGAACATCCAGAAGAAGAGTCGGAGAAGCTGCTGGACGGGATCACCGCCTATCTGCAAATCACCTCCGATGAAATTCGCAGCCTGATTATGCATAAGCTTGCCGCTTTTGGTGCCGCGTCCATCATTGCCGACGGCCGCGATGCCAACGAAGAATATGATATTACGCTGACCGATGCTCCAGAGAATGCAGAAGATTACACCCTGCTGCTGGTCTCTGATATTGACGGTTTTGAAGAATACGCGCCGCATCGCATTAAGGCTAACTTCAACCTCACCGAGCCGCTCATAGACGCCATTTTGCTGCTGATTGAGCAACAGATTGCGGTCACAGAATCGCCAATCGATGCGGAATATGCTGAAAATGCAGATCCTTCATCTGATAGCTCTCCTTTTAAATCAAAGGATTACTTTTCTCTGTTTATGGAAACAGTACCGGAAGATGTACAGAAACTGTATACTGAAGCCGAACAGAGTGATTTATCCCCGCTTTCTCTGACTGCACACCGACTTAAAGGTGTTTTTGCCATGCTTAATATCCCCACCGGCAAAACTCTATGTGAACAGTTAGAACTCGCCATTAAAGAAAGCGATGTAACAAATATAAAGATTTTGATCAGTCAGATTGATACTTTTGTCAGCCGACTGCTTCTACTAGGTAGCCAACAACATGAATAACCTAAATGTAATTATTGCTGATGACCATCCAATTGTCCTATTCGGTATTAGGAAGTCACTTGAACAAATCGAATGGGTTAACGTTGTCGGGGAATTTGAAGACTCAACGGCATTAATCAATAGCTTATCTAAGCTGGATGCGAATGTACTGATCACCGATCTTTCCATGCCGGGCGACAAATACGGCGATGGCATCACCTTGATTAAATATATCAAGCGCCATTATCCGCACCTGTCCATTATTGTTCTGACCATGAACAATAACCCTGCTATTTTAAGTGCGGTTCTGGAATTGGATATTGAAGGGATTGTTCTTAAGCAAGGAGCGCCGGCTGATTTACCGAAAGCGCTAGCTGCATTGCAGAAAGGTAAGAAATTTACCCCAGAAAGCGTGTCCAAACTGCTGGAAAAAATTAGCGCCAGCGGCTACGGTGACAAACGCTTATCACCAAAAGAAAGCGAAGTCCTGCGCTTATTCGCCGAAGGTTTCTTAGTAACAGAAATTGCTAAAAAGCTGAACCGCAGCATTAAAACCATCAGTAGCCAGAAGAAATCAGCCATGCTGAAACTCGGCGTTGATAACGACATTGCGCTGCTGAACTATCTTTCTTCCGTCAATATTATGTCGGTGGATAAAGACTAAGTTATTGCTGTATTACCCCCTCCCAGTCTCCCCCTTGTCAGGGGGAGGAGCATTCTGCACTCAACATCAACATTGAGCGCCGTACGGCTCCCTCCCCTGATAAGGGGAGGGTTGGGGTGGGGTGGGGTATTAAACCCCTTTGTCTCTTCCCTTCCTCACTACCTCAGCAAAATGATGCAGCGATTTTTGTAACTCTTCCAGTGTCACCGGCTTCGACAAACAGCTGTCCATTCCAACCTGAATACAGCGCTCCCGCTCTTCCGCCAGCGCGTTAGCCGTCACGCCAATAATTGGCGCGGTGCGGCCCTGCTGACGCAGACGCGCAGTGAGCTGGTAACCATCCATGTTTGGCATGTTAACGTCAGTAAGCACGATGTCGGCCTGCTGTTTCGCTAATGCGCCTAACGCATCCAAACCATCGCTTGCGGTTGACACCGACTGATAGCCTAATGAAATCAGCTGATCGGCCAGTAAACGACGGTTGATCGGATGATCGTCGACGATAAGAATATGCACATCGCTGTAATCTTTGACTTCAATAGGGCCATTATCTTCAGAAAGATCGGGGAGTAATGCCGTGTCTTCTGGCACAAAAATGCGGCGTAGAATACTCAACAATTCTAGCGGTGCCGCCGTGCTGAGCACCCATGAGCCGTCCTCTTTGCGTTTAGCATGGCCTAAATACTCTGCGGATAGGCGGATGTGGGTCTTAACCGGAGTACTCAGAGTAACGTCATGATCTGAAATCAAAATCCCCTGCTCATCGCAATGTTCGCTGGCGCTGCATAGACGAACATCCGCACCGGCCATGGTCAGGAGTTTCAGCAGATAAGCTTCCAAGCGCGCATTGTGGATCTCAAGCCAAACGGTTTTTTGTGCTAGTGCGGCAATTTCAGGCGCTGATTCCACTGCCTGATACATCGGAATACGTACGGTAAATATGCTGCCCATTCCCGGCTCCGATTCCACGGCAATGTCGCCATCCATCAGACTGACCAGTTTTTCACAGATGGCCAGCCCCAGACCGGTTCCTTGGAAATGGCGTTGCACGCCGGTGCCTACTTGGAAGAATGGATCAAACAGCTTCATCACATCGCGGAACGGAATACCTAAGCCAGTATCACGTACGCGGAACTCAAGATAGAAATCCTGTACCCGCACCTGAAGGATAATGCAGCCGGTGTCGGTAAATTTGATCGCGTTGCTCAGCAAGTTCGACAACACCTGCTGAATACGCATGATATCGCCAGAAACGGAATCTGGCACTTCTGGCTCAATAAAGCAGTACATCGCCAAGCGCTTGCGAACCACCAGCGGCAAGTAGTTGCCGATGATATGCGGGATCACCTTACGCGGCTCAAAGGTTCCCGGCTCTATTTTGAGCTGTTCGGATTCGATCTTGGAGAAATCAAGAATATCGCTGATGATTTTAAGCAACAGCCCCGAGGAGTTACTCATCGCCGCCAGCAGACGCTGGGTTTCTTCCGGCAGAGACTTAGTTTGCAGCAGGTCGAGATTACCAATGATGCCATACAACGGGGTTCTCAGCTCATGGCTGACCGTCGCCAAGAACATTGATTTCGACTGGCTGGCCTGCTCGGCGGCATTGGCGAGCTCTTGCAATGACTCTTCAATTTTAACGCGCGCGCTCACGTCGATCATGACGCAAATCGCCACATCCTCATTGCGATAGCGGGAATGAACAAAGCTAATTTGTAGATTCTGATTCTGGCTGGTGATGACGTCGACCACGCTGCTGGGTTGCTCGCAGATAATGCGCGTGATCCGATGGCGGTCTTCAGAGGTAAACAGGCTGATATAATTATGCGCCAGTTCATTACTCAGAATATTGCTACCGTCTTTAATTCGCAGAATACAAATGCCCACCGGCGCAGAGGCGACAATTTTACGGTTAAATTGCTCATGTTCCTCAAGACGAAACGCATTATTTTCTGCCGGAGAAAACATTTTTCGCTCAAATAACCACGTCAATACACACAGAATAAGCGCGCTGATTAAGTTTAGGATCACCGCATTAATCAGGAGTAAATTAAAACGTTCGAGCAATACGCTGGTCGGCAGTGAATAGACAATGCTTAATCCCGACGGGCTCAGTTTCTTTTTCAGCAACAGGGTGTCATAGCCGCTGTTATAGCCAAAATAGTTATCGTCGTTCGGAATACCTGAAAGGGCGGGTTGCTCACCGCCGTTTTCAGTGTAGGTCATTAATACGTCATTATTTTCATTCAGCAATGTGACGCCTACCGGCAGCGTAGAAGGATTGGTAAAATCCTCTAAGCGAATATTTTGCTCGGTGCCTAGCAGTGCTTCCAGCTTGTTGGCGATGTAAACCGGCGTAATAACATAAAGCGCCCCCACGTCATTTTGAGTACCAGGGATCACCCAGAACAGCGTGTGTTCTTTCTCTTTATTATTGCTGTTTTGGAACATCAAAATCCGCTGATGCAGATTGCGGAACACATTGCTTTGGTCAAGTGGCGTATTACGAATGCCAAAATCAGCCAGACACAAGCTTTCACCACCGATAAAGAAGATTCGGTTTAAGTCATATGCGGCAACGAAATTCTCTTTCCAATAATTAATGAAATTACTCAGCGACTCTAACGAGTTCTGGTAATTATCGCTCAGTAGCTGGCAGTCTGACTCAGGAAAAATCGGCGTCAGCGGTGGGAGCGTATTCTTTCCACTGAATACGCCGTTGATCATATCTAGCCCAGTCACAGACCAGCTCAGTCGATTTTCCGCAATATAGCGGATATCCCGCATGATGCTTGAGGAGTGCTTGATCACCCCCTGCGCCTGATCAAAATTCAGGTTAAAGTCTTGGCGGATGTCCGACTCTTTCTCATGAAATTCATTGAGAATATAAAACGTGGTCAGCAAAGCGCCCAAGATCCACAGCATCAGCGCCAGCGATCGGAATAGATAGCGTGAAATTCGCAGCGTTGTTCGGAAAGAGGCTAGATATTTCAAAGGATTACCATAGCAGAAAACGGACTGTTAAACGAAAGGCCTACATTCAAGTATCACACTAGTCACTAGAGATAAAAAAAGCCAGTACAAACATCTGCACTGGCTTTTTATCGAGTCAACGAAACGCTAGTAATTAGGCGTTTTCGTCGCCCTCTTCATCATCAGACTCTGACGCATCATCAACGCTTTCAGCATCGTCAACGACATCAGCAACATCGCCGTCAACCGCCGCATTCTCTTCGCCATCGAGAACTTCATCATCCTCTTCTGGTTCAGCAACGCGCTGCAAGCCAACAACGTGTTCGTCTTCGGCGGTGCGGATCAGCGTAACACCTTGGGTGTTACGACCAACAACGCTCACCTCAGCAACGCGGGTACGTACCAACGTGCCAGCATCGGTGATCATCATAATCTGATCGCATTCGTCGACCTGAACAGCACCAACCACGTTACCATTACGCTCGCTGACCTTGATAGAGATAACCCCCTGAGTCGCACGGGACTTGGTCGGGTACTCTGCAACGCCGGTACGCTTACCGTAGCCATTTTCGGTCACGGTCAGAATATCGCCTTCGCCACGAGGAATGATCAGTGATACAACGCGGTCTTCACCGTTGAGGTTGATACCACGTACGCCCGTTGCGGTACGGCCCATAGAACGCACTTGGCTTTCTGGGAAACGCACCACTTTACCGGCCGCAGAGAACAGCATCACTTCGTTGCTGCCGTCGGTCAGATCAACACCAATCAGCTCATCGCCTTCGTTCAGATTCACGGCAATAATACCCGCGCTGCGAGGACGGCTGAAATCGGTCAGCGCCGTTTTCTTCACGGTACCGCTTGCGGTTGCCATGAAGACGTGACGACCTTCTTCGTATTCACGCACCGGAAGAATGGCGGTAATACGTTCGTTGGCTTCCAGCGGCAGCAGGTTGATGATCGGACGACCACGCGCACCACGACTCGCTTCAGGCAACTGATAGACCTTCATCCAGTACAAACGACCACGGCTTGAGAAGCACAGAATAGTGTCGTGCGTATTGGCCACCAGCAGGCGGTCAATGAAGTCTTCTTCTTTAATACGGGCGGCTGACTTACCTTTACCACCGCGACGCTGTGCTTCGTAGTCGGTCAGAGGCTGGTATTTCACATAGCCCTGATGCGACAAGGTCACAACTACGTCTTCCTGCGAAATCAAATCTTCGATGTTGATATCCGCAGTATTTTCAGTAATTTCGGTACGACGCGCATCGCCAAACTGGTCACGGACCGCGATCAGCTCTTCGCGAATCACTTCCATCAGGCGATCTGGACTTTCCAGAATGAAGATCAGCGCAGCGATCTGCTCTAACAGATCTTTGTATTCGTCGAGCAGTTTTTCATGCTCAAGACCGGTCAGTTTCTGCAAACGCAGATCCAGAATGGCCTGAGCCTGCTGTTCAGTCAGATAGTAATGACCGTCACGAATACCGAATTCTGGCTCCAACCATTCAGGGCGCGCAGCGTTATCACCGGCACGTTCCAGCATCGCTGCAACGGTGCCCAGCTCCCAACCGCGTGCAACCAGCAGCGCTTTCGCTTCTGCAGGGTTTGGCGCACGGCGGATAAGCTCAATGATTGGGTCGATATTCGACAACGCAATCGCCAAACCTTCCAAGATGTGCGCACGATCGCGAGCTTTGCGCAGTTCAAAGATGGTACGACGCGTGACAACTTCGCGACGGTGGCGAACGAATGCCTGTAGGCAATCTTTCAGCGTCAGCAGTTTAGGCTGTCCCTGATGCAGCGCCACCATGTTGATACCAAACGTCACCTGCATTTGCGTCAGTGAGTACAGGTGGTTCAGAACCACTTCGCCCACGGCGTCACGTTTGATTTCAATAACAATACGCATACCGTCTTTATCAGACTCATCGCGCAGGGCGCTGATGCCTTCCAGACGTTTTTCTTTAACCAACTCGGCAATTTTCTCGATCAGGCGAGCTTTGTTCACCTGATAAGGAATTTCATGCACGATGATGGTTTCGCGGCCGGTTTTTTCGTCCGCTTCAACTTCGGCTTTGGCACGGATATACACCTTGCCGCGCCCAGTGCGATACGCTTCCTCAATACCACGGCGACCGTTGATGATCGCGGCAGTTGGGAAATCCGGGCCAGGGATATGCTGCATCAGGCCTTCAACCGTAATGTTTTCGTCATCAATATAGGCCAAGCAGCCATTGATCACTTCATTCAGGTTGTGTGGAGGAATATTGGTTGCCATACCTACGGCGATACCGGAAGAACCGTTCACCAGCAGGTTTGGAACTTTGGTTGGCAACACCGCTGGGATTTGCTCGGTGCCGTCATAGTTAGGCACGAAATCAACGGTCTCTTTTTCCAGATCCGCTAACAGTTCGTGAGCAATTTTGGACATACGGATTTCGGTATAACGCATTGCTGCGGCGGAGTCGCCATCAACAGAACCGAAGTTACCCTGTCCATCAACCAACATGTAACGCAGCGAGAACGGCTGAGCCATACGAACGATAGTATCGTATACCGCGCTATCACCATGTGGATGGTATTTACCGATAACGTCCCCGACGATACGGGCCGATTTTTTATATGCTTTATTCCAGTCATTGCCCAATACATTCATCGCGAACAGAACGCGACGGTGAACTGGCTTCAGTCCATCACGAACATCCGGCAGCGCACGCCCGACGATAACGGACATGGCGTAATCCAGATACGAGTTTTTCAACTCTTCTTCGATGTTGACCGGCGTAATCTCTCTGGCAAGGTCGCTCATGGAGCTGCTATCCCTCTACTGACTTCTGATGATTCATCTGCTGCCGCTACCCTAACAGACACCCTTGGGTATATTCATCGAATAGATCAAAGCGCATACACGATGACAAAGACCGCGAATTATATCATAAAGCCGGATTTAGTGCGAAACCCTGTGCGCTTTTCAATGCACGGCGGAATTAACCTCATTGAGCCAAGAATCTGTATAATCCACAGCAGTACTTTTCTCAAAAAATTATTTTCGGGTGAATGATTCACGCCACCAGAAATATCTTAGAAGGAGTGTTCGGTGTCTGAACAAAACGTAGACCATCAGGAAATTGCTAAATTTGAAGCCGTGGCATCGCGCTGGTGGGATCTCGAAGGGGAATTTAAACCCCTGCACCGTATTAACCCTCTGCGCCTGAACTATATCCAGCAACGCGCCGACGGTGTATTTGGTAAGAAAATCCTCGATGTTGGCTGCGGCGGCGGCATTCTGGCCGAAAGCATGGCGCGCGAGGGCGCCGATGTCACCGGCTTAGACATGGGCGCGGAGCCCTTACAGGTCGCGCGTTTGCATTCACTGGAAACCGGCATCAAAGTCACCTACGTTCAAGAAACCGTTGAGCAGCACGCCGACGAGCATGCGAGTCTCTACGATATTGTCACCTGCATGGAAATGCTGGAACACGTTCCCGATCCGCGCTCCGTGGTGTTGGCATGCGCCAAGCTGGTAAAACCCGGCGGACACGTTTTCTTCTCGACGATTAATCGCAATAACAAAGCCTGGCTAATGGCGGTTATTGGTGCTGAATACGTATTGAAAATGGTGCCAAAGGGAACTCACGATGTGAAAAAATTCATTCGCCCTGCTGAGTTAATCGGTTGGATCGATGAAACCCCGCTGCGCGAACGCAATATGATTGGCCTGCATTACAACCCGTTAACGGATAAGTTCAAGCTGGCACCGAACGTGGATGTGAATTATATGGTGCATACGGTGTGTGAGGAGTAACTCTTACTACCTTCATCAACAACCCCACCCCAACCCTCCCCTTCGCAGGGGAGGGAGCCGTTTGGAGTTTGCTGAAAGATCCTCGATCGGCCCCTCCCCCTGTCAAGGGGGAGGCTGGGAGGGGGTTATAACGCCAAACTCTTAGCATCCTCTCTCGTTAGAGATAAGACGCTTGCCTAAATTGCATCTGCCTATGATATTAACCGTGATCAATATCGCCTTTTTAAGTAACGAATAAGAAACCAGCAGTCGATCAATTTATTTTATTTTTAAGTGGAATCTTATCCCCCTCACCTCTTAACCGCTGCCGCCAGTAATGACGGTACGTGAGCGCCAGACTTAACATTTCACCCCCAAGTTATCCACAATTATGCGCCGTTTTGTTCACTTGCAAAAGGAAGCTAAGAACACTATCTTGTTATCACTCCTTGATTAATACACCATATCTTGTGTTCACAACACGAAATCGACACTACACGTCAAGTTAATGCAACAATGATTTTGCATTGATTTAACGCGCATGGCTTTTATAGACACGATGACGGCTTGAACATGAGATCGCACACGGACAGGTAAATAGCCCTATGAATCAAAGTCTGCTGGTCACTAAGCGTGACGGAAGCAAAGAACGTATCAATCTTGATAAAATCCACCGCGTACTCGATTGGGCTGCTGAAGGCTTGAGTAATGTCTCAGTTTCTCAGGTGGAATTACGTTCTCACATCCAGTTTTATGATGGGATCCGCACCGCGGATATTCACGAAACCATCATCAAGGCCGCCGCAGACCTGATCTCCCGTGACGCTCCAGACTATCAATATCTGGCTGCGCGTCTGGCTATTTTCCATTTGCGCAAAAAAGCTTACGGCCAGTTTGAACCGCCTAAACTGTACGACCACGTAGTTAAACTGGTCGAAATGGGCAAATATGACAAACATCTGCTGGAAGATTACACCACCGAAGAGTTTGCTCAGATGGACGAGTTTATCGACCATTGGCGCGACATGAATTTCTCTTACGCCGCAGTTAAGCAGCTAGAAGGGAAATATCTGGTTCAGAACCGCGTATCCGGTGAAATCTACGAGAGCGCCCAGTTCTTGTATATTCTGGTCGCCGCGTGCCTGTTTTCTAACTACCCGCGTGAAACCCGTCTGAGCTATGTAAAACGCTTCTATGACGCGGTATCAACGTTCAAAATTTCACTGCCTACGCCGATCATGGCGGGCGTGCGCACCCCTACCCGCCAGTTCAGCTCTTGCGTGCTGATCGAGTGCGGCGACAGCTTGGACTCGATCAATGCCACGTCCAGCGCCATCGTGAAATATGTCTCCCAGCGTGCCGGTATCGGCATCAACGCCGGCCGTATCCGTGCGTTAGGTAGCCCAATTCGCGGCGGTGAAGCTTTCCACACCGGCTGTATTCCGTTCTACAAACACTTCCAGACCGCGGTTAAATCCTGCTCTCAGGGCGGCGTGCGCGGTGGCGCAGCAACGTTGTTCTACCCGTTGTGGCATTTGGAAGTTGAAAGCCTGCTGGTACTGAAAAACAACCGTGGCGTTGAAGGTAACCGTGTTCGCCACATGGATTACGGCGTGCAGTTGAACCGCCTGATGTATCAGCGCTTGATTAAAGGCGGCGACATTACGCTGTTCAGCCCGTCAGACGTTCCGGGGCTGTACGATGCTTTCTTTGCCGATCAGGATGAATTCGAACGTCTGTATATGCAGTACGAAGCCGATGACAGCATTCGTAAGCAGAAAGTTAAAGCGGTGGAACTGTTCTCACTGATGATGCAAGAGCGCGCCTCAACGGGTCGTATCTACATCCAGCACGTTGACCATTGCAACACCCATAGCCCGTTTGATCCGGCTATTGCACCGGTGCGCCAGTCCAACCTGTGTCTGGAAATCGCCCTGCCAACCAAACCGTTGAGCGACGTGAACGACGAAAACGGCGAAATTGCGCTGTGTACGCTGTCGGCGTTTAACCTCGGCGTTATCGAGTCGCTGGACGATTTAGAAGAGCTGGCGGTGTTAGCCGTTCGTGCCCTTGATGCCCTGTTAGACTATCAAGACTATCCGATTCTGGCGGCTAAGCGCGGTGCGATGGGACGTCGCACTCTGGGAATCGGCGTGATTAACTACGCTTATTATCTGGCGAAGAACGGCGTGCGTTACTCCGACGGCAGCGCGAACAATTTGACGCACAAAACCTTCGAAGCCATTCAGTATTACCTGCTGAAAGCGTCTAACGAGCTGGCAAAAGAGCAAGGCGCGTGCCCGTGGTTCAATGAAACCACCTACGCACAGGGCGTCCTGCCAATCGACACCTATAAAAAAGATTTGGATACGATTTGCAACGAGCCGCTGCACTACGATTGGGAAACGCTGCGTCGCGAGATTAAAGAGCACGGCCTGCGTAACTCCACGCTGTCTGCGCTGATGCCGTCTGAAACCTCTTCGCAGATTTCTAACGCGACCAACGGCATTGAGCCACCGCGTGGCCACATCAGCATTAAAGCGTCGAAAGACGGTATCCTGCGCCAAGTGGTGCCAGAGTATGAGCGCCTGAAAAACGCCTATGAGCTGCTGTGGGAAATGCCAAACAACGATGGTTATTTGCAGCTCGTCGGTCTGATGCAGAAATTCATCGATCAGTCGATTTCCGCTAATACCAACTACGATCCGTCTCGCTTCCCATCTGGGAAGGTTCCGATGAAGCAGCTGTTAAAAGACTTGCTGACGGCGTACAAATTTGGGGCTAAGACCCTGTATTATCAAAACACCCGTGATGGCGCAGAAGATGTGCAAGACGATTTGCAGGCCGTTGCCGAAGACGACGGTTGCGAAAGCGGTGCTTGCAAGATTTAACCAAGACCAGCACGAAACCGCCGATATCCATCGGCGGTTTTATCCTAAACGGTAGGATTATAGTTTTATGGCATATACCACATTCTCTCAAAACAAAAACGATCAGTTACTCGAACCCATGTTCTTCGGTCAGCCGGTTAACGTGGCGCGTTACGACCAGCAAAAGCATGAAATTTTTGAAAAACTGATCGAAAAACAGCTCTCTTTCTTCTGGCGTCCCGAAGAAGTTGACGTGTCTCGCGACCGTATCGACTATCAAGCGCTGCCAGAACATGAAAAACACATTTTTATCAGCAACCTGAAATATCAAACCCTGCTGGATTCCATTCAGGGACGCAGCCCGAACGTCGCGCTGTTGCCGCTGATCTCTATCCCTGAGCTCGAAACTTGGGTCGAAACGTGGTCGTTCTCCGAAACTATTCACTCACGTTCTTACACGCATATTATTCGTAATATCGTTAACGATCCGGCGGTGGTGTTTGACGATATCGTCACCAACGAAGAAATCCTCAAGCGTGCGAAAGACATTTCCGGCTACTACGATGATTTAATTGAGATGACCGGTTACTGGCACCTGCTGGGTGAAGGCACTCACACCGTTAACGGCAAAACCGTCAACGTGAATCTGCGTACCCTTAAGAAGCAACTTTATCTGTGCCTGATGAGCGTCAACGCGCTAGAAGCGATTCGCTTCTACGTCAGCTTCGCCTGCTCTTTCGCTTTTGCCGAGCGCGAACTGATGGAAGGTAACGCTAAAATCATCAAACTGATTGCCCGCGATGAAGCCCTACATCTGACCGGCACCCAGCACATTCTGAATCTGATGCGTTCAGGTCAGGACGATCCTGAAATGGCCGAAATCGCCGTAGAGTGCGAACAACAGTGCTATGACCTGTTTGTTCTGGCTGCGCAGCAGGAAAAAGAGTGGGCAGAATATCTGTTCCGCGATGGCTCCATGATTGGCTTGAACAAAGATATCCTGTGCCAGTACGTGGAATACATCACCAATATCCGCATGCAGGCCGTTGGCTTGGGGCTGCCGTTCCAAACGCGCTCTAACCCAATTCCTTGGATCAATGCTTGGTTGGTGTCTGATAACGTTCAAGTGGCACCGCAGGAAGTGGAAGTGAGCTCTTATCTGGTTGGTCAGATTGACTCGGAAGTCAACGCTGATGACCTGAGCGACTTCGAGCTGTAATCCCTTGAGCTTTTCACCCTACCAAGACTCGACGCTGGCGGCAGACGACGCCGCTAGCATCGAGGCTGAAAATGCCAGCGCTGAGCCACTTACGCCCACCATCACACTCGCCCTTTCTGGCGCTAAGCTTGCGTTCACACATGGCAAAGCCTCGCTGCTTGAAGCCCTTGAGCATCATAATGTGCAGGTGGAATATCAATGCCGCTCAGGCTATTGTGGCTCATGCCGTTGCAAAATGACCAAGGGCCGCGTGGTGTATCGCCAACAGCCGCTGGCCTTCATCAACGAAGGTGAAATTTTACCTTGTTGCTGCCATCCAGACGGAGACATCGAGGTGGAGCTTTAATCGCCTCCACCGCGATTTTTTACCTGCAATCCCTTCCCCTATCACACTGATAATTCACACAAGAATCTGTTCTTGCTCCCACATTTCTGCATGTTTATTTCAAACCGTACACAATCAATTGTATGATGTAGCCAGCTTTTTATGTGATAAGGACTCGGTTTGGCTCAGACGTGTGCTGGCAGCCGATTTATAAATAATCAGCGACTGATCATAGATTATTTGGTTCTAGCAAACTCCTTTTGGGACTTTGCATGCTTAGCTGCGCTTTTTTAGTGTGGTGTCAGCTATTTATATTGCCAAGTAGTACGAATCGAGCCTTATCACGGAGCTGTTCAACGATGCAAAACACAATAACAATGAAAGCCAAACTATTACCTGTGCTGATTTTCGCCTCGCTTTCCGCCGGAACGTTAAGCGCTAACGCATGGGCGGCGACGCCACCGAAAACGCTGGTCGTGGTGCAAACTCTGGATGATATTGCCAGCCTTGATCCCGCAGAAAGCAACGAACTTTCCAGCATTCAAACGGTGCCGAGTCTTTACCAACGCCTGATCCAAGCCAACCGCGATAATCCAGCCAAGATTGATGCCGTACTTGCCGAGAGCTGGCAAGGCGACGCAGCCAATAAAACGCTCACCGTTAAGCTGCGTCCCAATGCCAAGTTCTCTTCCGGTAATCCGGTGCGCCCTGAAGACGTTATCTTTTCCTATACCCGCGCCGTAACCCTCAATAAATCGCCAGCCTTCATTTTGAACGTATTAGGGTGGGAAGCGGATAACGTCGCCAGTCATCTGAAGAAAATTGACGACCATACGCTACAGCTCACGTGGACCGCCAACGTAAGCCCTGACGTGGCGCTGAACATTCTCTCGACGCCGATTGCCTCCATCGTTGATGAAAAAACCGTCACGCCTAATAGCAAAAAAGGCGACTTTGGTAATGAGTGGCTCAAAATGCACTCAGCGGGCAGTGGGCCGTTCAAAATGCGCGTTTATCAACCGCATCAGGCCATCGTTTTGGATGCCAATCCGCTATCAAACGACGCGCCTAAAATCGCCAATATCATTATTAAAAACGTGCCCGATCCTGCGTCTCGCCGTTTGCTGATCCAGCAGGGTGACGCCGATATTGCCCGTGGGCTGGGCGCAGACCAAACCTCGGCGTTGCAGAATCAAGCCGGTATTAACGTGATGAGCATTCCTTCTGCCGAGCAAAACTATTTGGCGTTCAACACCGGCAATACCGCGAATCCGTTACTGGCAAATCCTGCGCTGTGGGAAGCGGCGCGCTATCTGGTCGATTACAAAGGCATCACGCAGGACTTACTCAAGGGCCAATATTTTGTGCATCAGAGTTTCCTGCCGGTCGGCTTTAACGGCGCGCTGGAGAATAATCCGTTTAGCTTCGATCCTGCTAAAGCGAAAGCCATTCTCGAGAAAGCTGGGATCAAAAATGCCGCCTTTACGCTGGATGTTGAAAACAAAGCGCCGTTTATCACCGTGGCTCAATCCATTCAAGCCAGCTTCGCGCAAGGCGGCGTGAAAGTGGATCTGCTGCCTGCGGCAGGCAGTCAGGTTTATGCACGCGTGCGTGCGCGTCAGCATCAGGCTGCGATCCGCATGTGGCTGCCGGACTATTTCGATGCGCATTCCAACGCCAGCGCTTTTGCCTACAACGATAACAAAGGCAGCACCGTCGCGTGGCTAAACGGCTGGAAAATCCCTGAGCTAAGCCAGCAAACGCTTGCCGCCGTAGCCGAAGCCGACAGCGCTAAACGTTTGGATATGTATACCAAAATGCAGCAAGAGCTACAGCGTAGCTCGCCGTATGTGTTTATCGATCAGGCCAAAACTCAGGTTGTGCTACGCGACAACGTGAAAGGCTATCAGCAAGGGCTGAACGCCGATATGGTTTATTACGATCGCGTCACCAAGTAATTCGTCCGCTTTTTATCCACAGTAAGCGGAGAAACTATGGCTGCTGACTTCACGCCGGAGAATAATTTCCGGCGTCATTTACAGACCCTGTTGCAGGGTCTGCTTACGCTCGCATTAACGCTTTTCGGGCTGCTGCTGATTACGTTTTTGCTTTCCGCGCTCTCTCCCGTCGATCGCGTATTACAAATCGTTGGCGATCATGCCAGCGTCTCCACCTACAATCAGGTTCGTCATCAGTTAGGGCTAGATCAGCCGCTGCCGGTGCAGTTCTGGCACTATCTGATTCAGCTTGGGCATGGCGATCTGGGCACCGCCAGCGCAACCGGCCAACCGGTGCTACAAGATTTACTCACGGTATTTCCTGCCACGCTGGAGCTAGCGACGCTGGCGCTCATTATCGGCGCCACCCTCGGCGTTCTGCTAGGCGTGCTGTGCGCACGTTATGCGGGAACGGCGTGCGATCTGACCATCCGCACGCTCACCCTGCTTGGTAATTCGGTGCCTATCTTCTGGCTTGGTCTACTAATGCTGTTGCTGTTCTATGCACGTTTACAGTGGAGTGCAGGGCCGGGAAGGCTGGACGATATTTATCAATACAGCGTTGAAGCCAAAACTGGCTTTGTGCTTATCGATACCCTACTCTCCGGCGACAGCGGCGCGTTTCTCAACGCCATTAATCACCTGACGCTACCGGTTTTGCTATTGGCCTACTTTTCGATGGCCAGTATCACTCGGCTAACCCGTTCGGCGTGTCTAGGCGAAATGAAAAAAGAATACGTCACACTTGCACGCGCCAAAGGGGCAAACGAAACCACTATTCTGATACGCCACGTGCTGCCCAATATTCGCGGTACGTTATTCACTGTGATTGCGCTGGCCTATACCGGTATGCTGGAAGGCGCAGTTCTGACTGAAACCGTATTTTCCTGGCCGGGCATTGGGCGTTATCTCACAACCGCCCTCTTTGCCGGTGACACCACGGCGGTGATGGGTGGCACATTGGTCATTGGCGTGTGTTTTGTGTTGATTAATAACCTGACGGATCTATTGGTACGTCTCACCGATCCGAGGGTGCACTAATGAATTTATTACGCAAAATTCTCCGCTCACCAGCGGCCAGCTGTGGATTGGTGATTATCCTGCTGCTGATACTCTGCGCCCTTTTTGCACCGTGGTTAGCGGGGCAAGATCCCAATTGGCAAAACGCAGCGGCGCGTTTGCTACCGCCCGAACCGGGACATTGGCTCGGCACCGATGCCTATGGGCGAGATATGTTGGCTCGGCTGCTGTATGGCACCCGCCCGATGTTAGGTATGGTGCTGTTAGTGACCGCAATTACCCTCCCTCTCGGCCTGCTGATCGGTATTTTATCCGGCTATTACGGCGGTTGGACTGAGCGCGTGCTGATGCGATTTACCGATGTTGTTATGTCGATGCCGCGCTTAATTCTAGCCTTTGCCTTTGTCGCCATGCTTGGCCCAGGGCTTATCAATGGTGCACTGGCGCTGGCGCTCACCACGTGGCCCGCCTATGCCCGTCAGGCTCGAACTGAAATTCAAAAACTCAGGAACAGCGATTATCTCAGCGCCGCAGAAATGCTGGGCATTCGCGGTTTCAGGCTGATGTGGGGACATATTTTGCCACTCTGCTTACCTTCCGCCATCGTGCGCTTAGCGCTGGATTTAGCGGGTATTATCCTTGCGGCCGCAGGCTTAGGTTTCTTAGGATTAGGTGCTCGCCCACCGATGGCTGAATGGGGCGCGATGATCGCCGACGGCATGCAGGTGATCTTCGATCAGTGGTGGATTGCCGCCATTCCCGGCGCGGCCATTCTGCTCAGCAGCTTAGCGTTCAATCTGCTGGGCGATGGCCTGCGTGATATTTTGGAGTCCGATCATGACTGATATTTCACAGAACCATTCGCTGATTGAAGCCGTGGATTTATCGGTTCATTTTGGTCAGGCGTGCGTCGTCAACCAGCTAAATTTTTCCTTGGGCCATGAACGGTTAGCTTTAGTGGGCGAATCCGGCTCCGGCAAATCAATGACCGCTCGCGCGCTAATGGGGCTAATTCGTCAGCCGGGCAAAGTCAGCGCCACCACGCTACGTTTTGAACAGCAAAATTTACTGGCTTTGAAACCTAAACAATGGTCTGCACTGCGCGGTAACAGCATCGCCATGGTGCTGCAAGATCCTCGCTACGCGCTCAATCCGGTGCATACCATTTACCGCCAAATTGAAGAGGCGCTTACGCTGCACCAGCGTCTGTCGCGCCGTCAGCGCGATGAGTTGGTGTTGCACACCACTGAGTCGGTCGGGCTGCCAGTTCATAGCCTAAAACGCTATCCGGGTGAGCTATCTGGCGGGCTGGGGCAGCGCGCCATGATCGCCATAGCGCTGATCAACAATCCCAAGGTGCTGATTGCTGATGAGCCCACCTCTGCGCTGGATGCTCGGCTGCGCCATCAAATTCTTTCTCTTTTGGTGGAACAGTGCGAACAACGCCAGATGGGGCTATTGCTAATTAGCCACGATCTGCCGTTGGTGGCCGAACACTGCGACCGCGTGATGGTGATGTATCAAGGGCAGTGCGTTGATGAACTGCGGGCGGCTGAGCTACCGCAAGCCACACATCCTTACACCCGAACGCTCTGGACCTGCCGGCCGAATGCCCAAACCTACGGTTCCCTGCTGCCGGTTCTGGATCGCTCACGCACTTTTGAAGGAGCACCTCGTGCCGCTGATTAATATTCAAGATTTACACGTCAGTTTTTCTGACGGACGACAGCGTAAACACGTGGTGAAGTCGGCGCATTTTCAGGTCAATGAGGGAGAAACCTTTAGCCTGATCGGCGCATCCGGCTGTGGGAAATCGACTATTTTGCGCGTCATCGCCGGTTTGCAGCGTGAATGGCAGGGACAGATTGATTTATTAGGCTCGCCTCTGCGCCCACAAAAACGGCTCAACGGCGAAATCCGCCGCAATGTGCAGATGGTATTTCAAGATCCCTATGCCTCGCTGCATCCTCAGCATCGCCTATATCGTTCTTTGGCAGAACCGCTGCAGATTCATCGCGAACCTAACGTAGAACAGCGGGTGGCTGAAGCACTGCAACAGGTAGGGCTCCCCGCCGATGCGGCGCAGCGCTTTCCTCACCAAATTTCGGGAGGGCAACGCCAACGCGTCGCCATTGCCCGCGCCCTGCTGTTGCGGCCTAAAATCTTACTGCTCGATGAGCCCACTTCTGCGCTCGATATGTCGGTTCAGGCTGAAATCCTTAACCTGCTTAACCTGCTAAAGCGGCTGCATTCCATGACCTACCTACTCGTCAGCCACGACGCCGACGTGATTGCCCATATGTCGCAACGCGCGGCGCTGATGGAGGATGGAAAAATTATGCGGGAGTTTAACCGTGCGGCGTTAGCACGCGGCGAGCATCGTTTCGACTAACGCTGATTGATATGAAAAAGCCCCCTGAGCGGATAAAGGCTCAGGGGGCTTTATGTAACTGAATAATCAGTCGAGCAAATCAGCGATTAGCGGCGGTTGCCGAAAATACGCAGCAGCATCAAGAACAGGTTAATGAAGTCCAGATACAGCGTTAACGCGCCCAAAATCGAGTATTTACGGAAGTTATCTTTATCTTCAGGGTTCAGTTGCTCACCCATAGCTTTCAGCTTCTGAGTGTCATACGCCGTCAAACCAACAAAGATAATCACGCCCGCATAGGTAATCACCCACGTCAGCGCTGGGCTTTTCAGCCAGATATTTACCAACGACGCCAGAATGATACCGATCAGCCCCATAAACATCATTGAGCCAATGCCGCTTAGATCACGCTTGGTGGTGTAACCGTAAAGGCTCATGGCCCCGAACATACCAGCCGTTACCACGAACGTGCTCGCGATAGACGAATAGGTATAAACGATAAAAATACTGGCCAGCGTTAATCCGGTGAGTGCCGAATAGAGCATAAACAGCGATGTTGCGGCGGCGGCGCTCAGTTTCTGCACCATACCCGACAGCACAAACACCAAGCCCAACTGCACAATGATTAAACCGAAAAAGGTAATTTTGCTGGAGAAAATAAAATTCAGCACGGCTGGCGTATGTGCGGCATACCACGCCACGATAGACGTCAGTAATAACCCACAGGTCATCCAGCCATACACTTGCGCCATATACGCCTGTAGGCCCGAATTTGCGCGCTCTACGATCGAGCCATTATCACGAGGATATCGATCCATGAAGATCACCTTAAGCTAGGAATAACAATATTATCTGAATGGATAAAACAACCAGACAGTTCTCCTAATAAGCCTACCACAGAACCGTGTTTTTGCTGCGGGCTGAGTGTGCCGATATATTTCAGATTTAAGTAATATTTACTTATGCGTCAAACACTCGACCAGCGCTTGGTAACATGGGCTACACGCTCACCGAACTTGCGCGCGGTTTCTAAATCGCCCGGCAGCGGCGCTTCATCCGGCGAGGCATCGGAAGGCGACACCGTCATCAAGCCCGAAAAACCAGCAATATAGTTCACATCATTGCGGTTTGCCGCTTTGGTGTTGGACGGCAACATTCCCATCCCGACCCACACGCCGCCATGCTGCTGCGAGAGATGGAACATATAATCGAGCGTGCCAAGTTTGTCGCCGTTCATGCTGGCCGAGTTAGTGAACCCAGCAAAAACTTTATCTTTCCACTCTTGACTAAACCAAGGCTTGGAAGAGGCATCAGCAAATTTTTTAAACTGCCAAGATGGCCCGCCCATGTAGGTCGGGCTACCAAAAATAATCGCGTCGGCCTGCGCTAACAGATGCCATCCCCCTTCCGGCAAGTTGCCTTCACTGTCGATGGCCAACACCTCAACGCTCACACCGTCGATCTGCTGCGCGCCCGCGGCTACCGCCTCAGCGGCTTTGGCGGTATGCCCGTATCCACTATGAAAAACCACGGCTAATGCTGTCATCAAATAACTCCTCACACGTTGGTTAATTCGTTATACGCCTGAGAATATTTATACGTCGGGAATAGGATGGCGTCTAGGGAGATGACGTCATGTTGCATCGCAACAGGAAAAAGCCAGACCATCACTGCATTTTATTATTTCTAAACACACCATTAGTTTTAGATAGTTGTTATTTTTCATGTGGATATTAGAATTAATGCTCTCGTAGTAAAGTTTGTACTATTCAATTAAGACGTAAGTTTTACGGAGAGCATATATATGTGGGATAAGGATCGTTCCGTTATTTATCTCAATAGCCATGCGGGCTCGCACAGCCAGCATAGATGTGCGGAATACACACGTGAAGCTATTGAAGCTGGAGGTATCCGGCTTAATCATCATCTAGATGCGAAAGACTATGGTGACTCACTGACCTATGCTGGATTTGTCGACGTCACAGGAAGCGAACCAGAATATGGTGATATTGTTGTTATCCAACCTTATGTCGGTGGAAACTCATCCGGTCATATGGCCATGTTTAATGGGAGAGGATGGGTTTCAGACTTCAAGCAGCATGACCTCTACCCAGGTTCTGGCTATCGTAAAAATCATCCGCCCTACAAACTTTATAGGTATAACCGCTGATGATAAAAATTCTATTACTACTGACAATAACAATAATAGCGGGATGTACATCCTCGCACAAAAGCCCAACGGAACAAGTCGCTAATTTTTATCATTTTTACCTCAACACACCAGATACCTTTGATAGTTCAGCATCGCTACAGCCTTATCTGGAAAAACAAACTTTTGACCAATTGCAGAAAATAGCCAAAGAGCCGGAGCCAGATACGCTTGATGCTGACTATTTTACCCAATCACAAGATATTGGCAGCTCATGGCCAACTCATATCGCTGTTTCAACTCCAACGCCAGCAATCGGCGGTACTACCGTCGAAGTAACATTAGGCGCGGCTAACGATATCCAGCAACATCTCATTCTGTGGCTAGTCTGGCAGGATGGTTGGAAAATAACTCGGGTACAAGGTGCCAATGAGCAGTTTTTGTATCGTTAAAGTTCTTAACAAAAAGTTATATCCAAATCAAAAAAGATAAAATTACAACCACGTCCATAATCAATCGGTAATCGGACGTCTAAAGTCGGTGGTATCAGGCAAAAGCGCAACCGTACGTAGGTGTCGATTGCAGATAAACCATATTTCATCCCGATCGTTAGATAATATGTAGTAAGCATCCGATGATTCAGAGGGATTAAACACGCCTAGCGCCCGATAGGCTATTTCACGACTAAACCCGCTACGCAGCGGCAAAGGCCGTGGCCCATTCTCCAACTCCTCAACCCGCAAATAAAGACCTTGCTCAAACCAAATCAAATTAGCCCCTTACCTCTGCGAAAGTTAGCTCGAATACTGCAACAGAAGGTGCAGTGCTGAAATAAGTATAGTGAAAATGAGGCAGAAGATAATTTGCTGCTATCTGTAGGGCGGCGAACGTTGAAAACGAGCTATAAATTATGCCTAATCAAGTCATTAATCCCTTTGCAAAGTTTGTCCTTTTTTCTCTGCGCGCTAGCCACTAATATTTAAAATCTATACGTTATGTGCATCTACTGAAAAAGGGTTCATTGGATTTAATCGACAGTGAGATAAAACATATCCCCGCCGTTGATGAGCACGGGGATATCAACGCGGATGACAAACTAAAACCACGGCACCGTTGCCGTTGCGCTTAATCCATAGCTGCTAAATTTGCCCGCCGTTGGCTGCGTTTGCAGTTCGCCCAGACGAATAAACAGATGGAACATTTGCCCAGTAGACAAACTTTTTAGCACGACAAAAGGCAACGAGGTTCTTTGTTCGTTGACATCGAGAATTTGCAGACGAGCCTGTTCTTCGGTGAGCCAACCTTTTTTCACCGATCTGCGCCGTAGCCTCTCCGCGCTGCTTTTTACCTGCACGCGACTAACCGTTCGGTAGGCCACTTTTTCTGGCACCGCTAAAATGTCGCTACACTGGGTATAATCTCGCAGCCCTTTCAGCCACGGCGTGGCTGCTATCGCAGAGAGTGCCTGCTGTGAACCGTGCAACCGGATAGTATATCCAAGGGTTTTCGCCGCTTGTGGAAAGCTGACACCGATATCGCCTTCACCGTACGCACCTAGGGCACGATGCAATTTAGCAAACAGCGCCGCCATCAGCATCGCTTCGCTAAACTCAGGGTCTTCCAACACGCGGATATCCTGATAAAAATTCATATCAGCCCCTTATTCACCTTTTTCGCCAAATACACCGCCGCGGATCAGAACCGCCATGACATAGTGTTGTTGCTCCGTCGCAGGCTTTTCACCTTTAGTTACCCACTTATCCAGCAGAGTGTAAAAATCCATTTTCTCTTTTGGCTGGCGACAAGCGACGCCGCGACTGGTCACTGAGCCATAAGGTTCCACGGCAATTGCGCCCAGCGATTCAACCATCGGATGCCAAGTATCAATAGTTCGTAGCGCGTTACCCACCTTTTGTGAATGCATCGCGGCAACGTCGCTGACTTGGTACAACACCTTACTTTTTTTGCTATTGCTATCGAGAACCAACTCTTGTGATGGGAAAATTTCCTGCCCTGCTCCTAAATGCACAAAAGCATTCACGGTGAGCAACGCAAAACTTTCTCCACGCAGCCCGGTTTCAATCACCTGCGCCAACGCCCTCAAGTCGCCTTTCGGCTGGCTAAACTCGCGCAGGCTATAATTCTGCGCATCGAACTTCCAATGCTGTTCGCCAGATGAAACATGTACTTCAATCGCTTCCGCGCCAATACGATTGCGCCATAGGAAGCGACCATTCGCCAGATTCTCGGCATAGCGCGCTGCCAGTTCAGCAAAACCGTGCTCGGCGATGTAGCCCTCAATCACCTCCTGCAAGGCAGCCTGATAATCTTGATCGTTACACACCGACGGCGTAGACAAGTTACCCAGCACGCGCAGCGTAAACGTCACTTTCAGCGTGTCCGCATCCATTGGCAAAGCGGCAACGTCAACGCGCTGTAGGTTAGCTTTTTGGATTTCGGCATCGAGCTTTGTTGAATCGCTGGCAAGCGCGCTTTTCAACCGGTTGGAAATGGTACCGCGCACCGCCTTTTCTTGAATACGCAATGGCTGCCAAACGTCCCCCTGCCATTTACCCGAAAACATTACCGCGTCTGAATTTGCCAGTTTACGTTCAAAAGCAAGTACCGAAGCGGTTTTGATAACTGAAGTTTTAGCCATTTTTCATCCCTTAAAATTCGTCTGAGTAATGTGAATCATCTCGCATAATGTCGTCAGGCAAGGATTGCCCACGGCAGTAATATCCAGTGTCAGTAATGTGATAACGCCAGAACAGCTCATCCGGTTCTTTAATGCGATGTACCCCCCGCCACTCTCCGATGCCATATACGGGTTCGGCAAAGCAGAACGGTGTGTCATTGTCCCGAGCGTTAATCACGGTGCCGGGTTCGTAAAGCGGGGAAATTCGCTGCCAGCCGATCATCAGCGGGACCAGATATCCAGGGCGAGGTTTTTTCAAATATTCCCATGTCGCGCTGTCTTCCTGATCTTCATTTTTTTTCGCCACCATTTTCAACGCGGCAAAATCAAGCCATGCGTCCATCATTTCCACATCAGGGTTTTGTTGTTTTAGTGCTTGGAAATGCTCGTCAAGCCAAAGTGAACGGTCATACAACGCTAAACCTGGCATCAAGCCGTAAAGATTAGCGCTTAAATTGCTAGCACTGCACACCCGAACCTCACGCAATTGCGTAATGGTGCCACCCGCTAGTTTTTGCGTTTGACAAAGATTTTGTAGATGCTCGGCCAGCGCCTGCATACCGACATCACCATTGGCAATTTCACCATGACACTCAATCACGAGAGAAACCGTCATATGCATACGTCCCTCTTCGTTGAACGAGGCGGTTTTGGCCTCTTTGGTTAACGGATTACGAGTGAGAGCAAACTGATAATCACGCCCAGATGAATAAGCATGGGTCTGATGACGATGGCAAATGACACCGCAACCTTCTAGCGTGAGTCCGTGGCTGATTTGCAGTTTTCGAGATAATGCATGCGTGTAACCCAAAAAATGGGTAATAGAGGGAAATCCCCAAGTGAGTCCAGCGACTGCGTTGGCGTTTTCTACCGTAATCCACGGTAATATAATGATATTACTCATCACGGTATCTCCTTATAGCCTGCTCCATTTCACGCAGGCGGCGCTTGAAGAGTGGCTGAGTCTGCCATTCTCGACGCTCGGCCTCCCCGACCTTGAGTTCAGCACGACGAAGATGGCTGTTTAGCCACAGCGCAAAATCATCGGTTACCGCATCTTGCCAATCACCTTTCTCGCGCTCGTTAAAAAATGCCTCATCGTATTTTGCTCGCCACGGATCGAGCCAAAGCTGTTGGTGAGGTTTGAGTTGGCACTTTTCATCTGCAGTCCAACCTGCCCATTCCCTACGCTGGATGTCTGCCGCAATGTTGAATAACGGATCGATAAGTTCGTCTATATATCGGTCGCGCTGCTGGCGAATAGCGTAATTATTATTTTCTCCCGCGCTCACCAATAGTTGGATCAAACGACGACGCAACATGCGGGTTGCACGTTCATATGGACCTTGGCCGAAGAGGGTCTTCAATGCCACTGGAGGTTTATCTTGAGTTTCCCACTGCGGTGAGGCTGAGGATAGTAGCCACACACGACCACCTCGGCTGCTATTGAGTGCTGAGATGTTTTGTGGTTTGGTGCCACCAAAGTTCATCACCGCCGTTTGAGGAAAAATCACCAGCGGATCAGCATGCCATTTTTTATCATGGCGAGCTTTCCAAATGATTTTACTTTCCTCGCTAAAGCGCAACGCTACCATGCGCTGATGTAAAGCCTGAGCAAGAGAGGAAGAAAACAGGGGGTTTAGCAGATGATAGCTGTCTCCTACTGGCACATAGACCTGCTTAGCGAGTTTATGAGACATTGGCCGTGTAGTAGTTAATGCGCGGGAAAAACCTTGTATCCAGAGTGCAAGTTGCTCATCATTTTCGGACAGTTCTTTGAGTGCTAAATGATCTCCTCGTTGTAAACAGGACAATAAAGAATCGCCACCAATTTTTGCTTGCAAGAGCGAACCAACATCTAACACTGCAGAGTTCCCGTCAATATCCATAGCAGGATCATTTAGCGTCGAGCTTGAAAGATAACCTTCTTTAGTTATGGTTTGTGAAAGGATACTGCTGCTTTTTGAATAGCCATGCGTATATTTAGCTGGATGCGTCACAAGGCTAATTTGATCAGCGCGTTTCGCTGCATCAGTGAGCCAAGCCCGTGTTTCATAGCGGCGCTCTAACTCATAGCGATCTTGTGAAATTTTCACCTCTAGTTCTGGACGTTCATCTTCAGTTACCGCACTTAACCGCTTCACTGTATTTTTATCGAAAGAGTCAAGCTTCGCTTGTCGCCTCTCGGCAATATAACTAATAATAAATTCTGTTAGCCCCTCGTGTAACATATTCAATCCTTATAGAAGGAAACTACCTATTTTTATTTGGGAACGCTGATATTGAGTTCTGCATACCAGAGGATTCCCCATAGAAATTATTCTGTATATTGATAGGTTTCACCCAAAAAGCGCACATACAGAAGATAATCACCACACAAACAAGACACCCTATCCAGATTGTCTTTTTCATTCACATGCCGTCGAAAATTAGAGTTGATATTTGAGTGCAGAATATACTCACTCAAAACACATTTCAATCCCCTATATGAAGTCGCAACGCTTAATATATAAAGTCTCTATATTTACTATTCACCTTGAATTATCTAAACTGTCTGAACTACCGAACTGGTAGCTTAGAAGTATATAAAGCCGCAATGCTTGTCGTTCACTGCCGTACAGGCAGCTCGCGCCCTCAATTGAGGGCGCGAAACACACCCAGTACGGGGTTCCATAACCACGCTTCTGTGTCTTCTTCTTTACTCACACGCAGATTGATTTCGCCATACCGCTCGCAGACATTAGCAAGCGCTATCTCTCGAGCGTCGGCTACGCTCTGTAATACCTGTTCATAATCCATTGCCATCCATGCGGAAACGCCTTCTGCCATATTCAGCTGTTGATAAGTGAATACTCCGGCGGCTTTCCAGCCTGCGACACTATCTTCATCACGGAAGAAAAATTTCGGTTCATCAAACTCATCTTCCATACGCAAAAAATATTGCCTTTCAGGCTGAGACTGACGAAACGGCGTGCGGCGTTGCAGCTCGCCATTCCAGTTAACCGGCAGCCGCCACCAGTGCACAGCAACGGGATGTTTCTCCCCGTTGCCCATTAACTCTAGCTGTGAACGTCCGTGCTCAAGGTCAACCAAACTGGTGTAAAACTGACCCTCGACGGGTTTTGATGGCATATCCAGAATCCGCGGTACCGCATTAATATGCTGATATTGCTCTGGTTGCAGGTTCTCGTTGAGATCGTGGCTGACGAGTTGAAAGCGTTTTGTTTCAAAACCGGGCTGACACATCGCTGGGGTTCTCTGGCGGTATGCACGCACGTTTTTATTGAGGATGAGCAAGTTTGGACTTTGTGGAGGTTTCTGCCGATGGCGCTGAATACGCCCAGCAAACTGAATCAGTGAACGCATCGAGCTTGGCTCAATAATGCCCCAGTCGGCGTCCCAGTCGCGGCCAACTTCGACCACGGAAGTAGCCAGCACAACGAATAAATGATGTTTGGCTGTGCTTTGTTCTACCACCCGCCGGATCTCCGGCTTATCCCAGAGCGAGTTATGCTCTCCCGAACGGGAAAACGCCGTATCAAGCCGTTTTTCCATGAATGAGCGCATCACCAGCGGATGTTGGCTGTGATAAACACAATAGTGAACGCAAAACCCATCAGGCGAAGGCATTGCCATCAACGCTTTGGCGGTGGCGACCAACGGATTGATATTCGCCATGCGAACCAGCCCTAGTGAGACTGATTTATCCGCATGCTCTTCATGGTGCTTCGCATGCAGCGCGAACATATTGTCGTGGAGAGTCTTTGTTATCGCATCAATGACCACCTCGGTTTTAGACGTCGGTGGTAAAACCGTAACAATCTCTGCCCTGCGCAGCACAGGTTTGACCGGTAGCCGTTTTGCACGCTGTCCTGCAAAATTACAATGAGCGTCATAAAAATCTTTAGGACGACCAAATTCACCCGTGCAGGCGTCATCTTCATCAAACCACGCACAGCAAACCTTGAGCGGCAATCCCGGTTCACCACAGGCTTGCTGATACGCTTGGCGCCCCGTGCAGTAGGCAGAGAATAAAGCCTGTACAAAGGCGGGCGGCATTGTGGCGGAAGAGAGCAAGACGCGCCCACCGAGCATTCCCGCCCAGTTAACCAAACGACAAAGCGCATGCTGATCGTTGATGTCAAAATCATCCGGCTCATCGAGCACCAAATCGCTGGTCAGCAATCGCAGCATCGGGGCAATTTGCTTGCCACCACGCACGCCTTCAGTGGCTGGCATCAGATGATCGATAGTGGCGACCAGCACTGGTGCGTCCACCAATTGGCGCAGCTTAGTGTCCGTTTCCAGCCACTGACGCAGTGGCCCTGTATTAGGTACACCGTCGTAATGCACATATTGATGTGACTCAAAAAGGTCTTTTCCCGACGCGCTGTTATTATCGTCATCAGGCTCGTTGTGCAACTCTCGCACCGCGCGAGAACCAACCAGCACCGCTAAATCGTCCTCACCCAACCCAAGCCTTGCGCGTAATGCTTCGCCGGTTTGTAATGTAAGCGTACGTAGCCCTAGCGCAACGGTGAAACGACATCCCTCGTCTTCACGTGCAAGTGCATACATGATACGTGCGTTGGCGAACGTTTTTCCGCAGCCTGTAGAGGCCATATTGATGCCGAAGAAACCCTGACTTTGCGAACATTCACGTAGGCTTGCAGCCTTATCCCACGCCTTGTTTTGCCACTGGTAACGCGCACCTTTTGCCCTTTCTCGAAAGCCTTTATGTCGTGAAATAGCGGGCAACTGACGGCGCAGCGCGGCGAAAGTTCGTCCCAACAGGAAAGCATGGTGGCTAACGCCAACAACATGCTCATCCAGTTTTTGCTTTAGCTTACCCTCTTCGGTATTTGCCCATGCGTGGTAGGTTTCATCCTGCCAGCCAAGCATTGGTTTCTGCGAGGAATAATGATGATCCGCTAGCATCAAGGCTAAACGGGCAAGGTGCACGGTAAATGTTTGATCAAGTGAACCAAAATCGGGCAGAGACACGGCATGAGCAGCCCGCTTCGCCAGCTGATTAGCTTTATTACGCCAAGTTTGACTGCGCAGCGGCGTACCTTTGGGAAACGTCCAAACTTTATCAAAATCACTTTCGCGCCAATCGCTTTTTTCGTGGTTGAGCGCACTCCAATACACATTAAGTTGATTTTCCAGCCATGTCTTACTACTGGATAGCTCTGGCTCATTTTTCCCTAAATACTGCGGCAAACGGTGATGAGAAATAATCAGCCAAGCGACCACTCGCGCCAGCGGTGGCAGATTGACAAGTGGGCTATCGCTCTTCTCTTTGCTGTCTTTTTGTAGGCTTGCCAGCCACTCATTTTCGTCTTGTGGTGCTAGCCTGCCCAATTTATCCAACCACTGTTTATCGGTTTGCGTACCAATAAAAGCCTGAAACAGCCGCACGGATATCCACTCATGGCGAAACGGCTGGTAACGATGGCCGCTTTTGCCCTGCAACACCCCTTGAAACAGCGCATTAGCTTTCCCAAAATCATGAAACAACCCAGCAATACCCGCCAATAAACTAATCGCTTCAGCGCTGTGCCACTGATTTTCATCTTGGCTTTTGAGAACATCGCGCATAGTGCGATTTGTCGGTACGGCTCCTTGGGCGTTAAACCGCCGGAGATTTCCTACAATCCATAGCAACTCAGTTTGCCCGCCGCTTTTAATCCAATGACAGGCGACCGCGGTATTTCTTCTTGCCGTTTTGCGCAATAAACGGCGTAGCGTATTCAGCCCATCCAACGTTATCGCCGTTTGCCATGTACCGTCGCCTTTGCGCTCAGCAAACTGATCGAGGATCCGGCGCGAAGCAACCAGCGCATTTTTGCTACATTGGGAGATAAGCAAAATATTCATGGCTTGCTCTGGCCGAGTTGCTGGGCGGTATCCTGCAACGTTTCAATCATCGTATCCAAGACTTCTGCGCGCTGAAAACCGGTTAAACAACGTTGGCGAAACTCTTGCTCGTCGTCTCCCGCCATTGCAGCAATGAAGGCCTGTGGCAAAACCAGCGCGTCTTTGATCAAATCAGCAATATCGAAAACTAAGCCGCCGCGCCGCGTTTTACCATGCAGCACCGCGAGACCATGCGGTAAGCCAGTAACCCAAGCTGCCACCGCCGCCAGACCATAGGCCAAATAGTTGCCATGATCGAGAAAGCGGTTTGCCATATCAGTGCCGCCGCCTCGCTTGGCGCGGGTAAACTCACCGTATTGGGTTGAATCCGAGGCAAGCTTATACAAGGCCTTCGTCATTACCGCCTCTTGCACCATCAAATCGGTATGATTGGCGCACTTCTCCAAATTTTGCTCATAGCGTTGCAGCAAAGCCTGCAAGCGTGATTCATCTACTCTGAAGCGCTCCTCACGTTGCATTAACGAACCTAACCAATGACGACGAATTTGATCGGCCCGCACGCGCTGAAAACGCACCGCAGCGGCTAAACGTTTATCGTCATCGAACCAAAAGCTCACCCAGTTTTGCAGGTACTCTGTGGGACGATACTCGCTTTGCGGAGCTAACCACGAGACATCTACCTCAACCTCATTCGCCGCAAATAAGGGGGTTCCCCCTCCGCCGCAAAAACCAACCAATACGCCTGCACGGGCAAACTCTCGCATTGCGGCCTGAGTGACCGAGGTTCCGGTGCCCAACATAACCACGGTGGTATTCGCGATGGGAATATTCCAATACAGTGATTCGCGCCCTTCATCCGTCACATATTCCACTCGACCGCCGTTAACTAATACTCGGCAATATTGGAGGTAATAAATATTTGAGCGTTTTGAATGCAGAATAGTTTTCAGATCAGAGGGAGAGAAATCATTGCTGTTCACATCGTTATTCCATCGTTGGAGACAATGCAAAAATACCACCCAACACATTAGGGAAATTTAACTTAAATCACACTTAGCGATGCAGTAATTCTTAATTTTGGAATATAACCAGCTTAACGGCTTAAGGTTGATACATAGCCAATAAAATTAAACACAAACCATGGTGAGTTTATAGGCTGCCTGTACGGCAGTGAACGATTCCTCCTGATATGATCCGTTGCGTGTAGTTTTCTAAGCTGCCTGTACGGCAGTGAACCCAAATCTCATTCTCGCTAAATCTCAAATGCTTTTCTAAGCTGCCTGTACGGCAGTGAACCTATGAATTACCAAGCGGTGCCCCAGTGTATCTTTCTAAGCTGCCTGTACGGCAGTGAACGTTTAAGTTGGTGGTCTGCGGCTTACCTTGGCTTTCTAAGCTGCCTGTACGGCGGTGAACATGTCCGCAGGTATCGAGAATCCAGAAATGGTTTTCTAAGCTGCCTGTACGGCAGTGAACTGTAGGATATTCGCAGAAAGCGTCGATTAATCAGATCGGTAGCTCATTTTGGGGAATTTAACCCTTTTTTCTTACGGTTCATTGGAGGAGTGAAAAATCAATGAGTTATCGTGAGGGCAGAAAAAAGGGTTGAAAGAACTTACCAGCGTTTTGCCGCTTGTTGGTCACTGTCGCGGGCGTCGACCCAGCGGTCGCCCTGCTCGGTGGCTTCTCGTTTCCAGAATGGCGCGCGGGTTTTGAGGTAGTCCATAATGAACTCGGCGGCATCAAAGGCCATGCTGCGATGTGCGCTGGTCACTCCAACGAATACAATTTCATCGCCGGGATACATGGCGCCAATGCGGTGGATCAGCGAAATACGCTGTAGAGGCCAGCGCGAGCGGGCTTCTGCCACAATTTCATTTAACGCTTTTTCCGTCATCCCAGGATAGTGCTCTAAGGTCAATGCGCTGACGTTATCGCCAAGATTATGGTTGCGCACCTTGCCAGTGAAAGTCACCACTGCGCCATCGTCTTCGCACTGCGATAGCCATTGGTATTCGTCACCGACGCTAAAATTGTCGAGACCTACGCGAATACGGGTATTTTCCATCATTAACCCCCAGTAACCGGTGGGAAGAAGGCCACTTCATCACCCACTTGCAGAGGATGCGTGAACTCCACCAGCGTTTGGTTTACCGCAGCAAGCAATTTGCCCGTCTCCAACGCCAGAGCCCATTTGTCGCCACGCTCGGCCAGCGCAGCGCGCAGTGCTTCAACCGTCGGATAGAGTTCACATTGAAGCTCATCGGTTTCAATCAGCTCACGTACCTGAGCAAAAAATAGAACTTTAATCATGATGCATCCGCCTTAAAATCACCGGATTTGCCGCCGCTTTTCGTCAGTAGACGAACCGGGCCGATAACCATATCTTTTTGCACCGCTTTGCACATGTCATAGATGGTCAACGCCGCCACCGACGCGGCGGTCAATGCTTCCATCTCCACGCCGGTTTTACCGGTTAAACGACAGCAGGACTCAATACGCACACGGCTGGTATCGACTTCAGCGGAAAGCTGAACTTCAACTTTGGTCAGCAACAGCGGATGACAAAGCGGGATCAGCTCCCACGTACGTTTTGCCGCCTGAATACCTGCAATACGCGCGGTAGCAAAGACATCACCCTTATGGTGTTTGCCTTCAACAATCATTGCCAGCGTTTCGGGCTTCATTTCAACATAAGCTTCAGCGCGCGCTTCACGCACGGTTTCTGCTTTGGCAGAAACATCGACCATGTGGGCTTCACCGGCCGCATTGATATGGGTAAGTTGGCTCATAATTTTCTTTTAGATTAATAACGAGTTAAGGCAACGTTAGCCGCCGATGAAGGAAAGGTTCTGCGTATGCCCGATGTTGCCATCATGCAAAAAGTGCGTTTGCTTTTTATGCCGCAAACCGCCCTGAATACGCATTTTCAGCTCATCAAGATGTTCATCGCCTGCCAATAGATCGCGTAACGGAATGCCAGATTCACCGAACAAACACAGGTGCAGATTACCGATGGCAGACACTCGCAGGCGGTTACAACTGGCGCAGAAGTCTTTTTCATAAGGCATGATCAGCCCGACTTCGCCCAGATAATCAGGATGGCTGAAAACCTGCGCTGGGCCATCGCTGCGAGAGCGTTCTTGGCGTTGCCAGCCAAGGGCCAGCAATTGATCGCGGATGACTTCGCCTGAAACATGATGTTTGCGGAATAAATTGCCGCCGTCCCCGGTTTCCATCAGCTCAATAAAGCGCATTTGAATCGGGCGGGTTTTAATCCAGTTAAGAAAACCGTTCAGGCTGCGATCGTTCACGTCGCGCATCAGCACGGTGTTCACTTTCACCTTTTCAAAACCGGCATCAAACGCCGCGTCAATGCCCTGCATCACCTGCTTGAGTTTATCTTCACCGGTGATGGCGTGAAACTGCCGGGCATCGAGGCTATCCACGCTCACGTTAACCGCCGTTAGACCGGCATCGCGCCAATCAGCAATATCACGCGCCATACGATAGCCGTTAGTGGTGACTGCCAGCGTTCGAATCGATGGATTTTCACGTACCGCAGAAATGATGTCGACAAAATCGCGACGCAAGGAGGGTTCACCGCCGGTTAAACGCACCTTCTCGGTGCCCAATTCGGCAAATGCACGACTGACGCGGCGGATCTCATCGAGAGATAAGAAGCTTTTGTTGGCATGACCATTCGGTTTGTAGCCGTCTGGCAGGCAGTACGTACAGCGAAAATTGCATACGTCTGTGATCGAAAGGCGCAAGTAATAAAACTTACGCTCAAATGCGTCAGTCAGTTGGAGCATTGTTAACACCTTTCCAATTCGGGAGGCACAGGCATTTCTACCTTGTACCCTGGTGGCTTATAGCCACGGCCCAGACACCGTATCAAGTGGAAAACAGCTGTTTTCGACTAAACTTAGGTAAAAGGGCTAGGAGTTCAGACGCCATGAGAGCATTAACGCTCACACCACACCTATGAATAATTCATTAAATTCTAGCGTTTATTTTATGGCTTACCAAACATATCTCGCTGTATAATTTCATATATAACGCTTTTATGTCAGTAACTTAGGTGCAGAATACACTAGTTACGGCCCCACTATACTTGATATAAATCACGCAAATAAGTCTGGGTTTCGCCTTTTTCAGTGTGATCCGGTACTTTACTCACAGTTTATTTTCATTTTGTAGGATTTTTATGCGAAACCGCGCTTTAGCCGACCTCGATAAGGTCGTCGCTTTGGGAGGCGGACACGGTCTTGGCCGCGTCATGTCAGCCTTGTCTCCTCTGGGTTCACGTTTAACCGGCATTGTCACCACCACGGATAACGGCGGCTCCACCGGGCGTATTCGCCGCTCGGAAGGCGGTATTGCGTGGGGCGATATGCGTAACTGTTTGAATCAGCTGATCACCGAGCCCAGCGTGGCTTCTGCCATGTTTGAATATCGTTTTAACGGTAACGGTGAATTAGCGGGGCATAACCTTGGAAATCTGATGTTAAAAGCATTAGATCACCTGAGCGTGCGTCCGCTGGAAGCGATTAACCTGATCCGCAGTTTGCTCAAGGTTGACGCTTCGCTTATTCCAATGTCAGAACAGCCGGTCGATCTCAACGCCATCGATCAAGATGGCCACGTAATTTATGGCGAAGTGAACATCGACCAGCTTAAAGAAATGCCTGCGCAGCTGATGCTTGAACCACAGGTACAGGCAACGCGTGAAGCCGTTGACGCCATCGAAAAAGCCGATCTGATCCTGATTGGCCCTGGCAGCTTCTTAACCAGCCTGATGCCTTTATTGCTATTGGAAGATCTGACGCGTGCCCTGCGCCGCACCCGCGCGCATATGATTTACATCGGTAATCTAGGAAAAGAGCTGAGCGTTGCGGCGGCAGCCCTAACCCTGCCCGATAAGCTGCGCATCATGGAAGAAGCCATCGGCGGGCATGCTATCGACGGCGTTGTCGTGGGACCAAAGGTCAACATCCAAGGAATGGAAAACCGCGTGGTGGTGCAGGAAACGCTGGAAGCCAGCGATATTCCCTACCGCCACGACCGCGATCTGCTGCGCATGGCTATTGAGAAAGCGTTACAGCAGTTGAGTTAACTTGCGATTATCAGTAAAACATCAGCCCTGAGCAGACCAACACCCGCTCGGGGCTTTTTTTCACCACAACGCATTGCCTTAATCACGCATCACAGCGTTTCTGTCGGCTTTAACCATTCATAATTGCCATAAGGCGATTGCCCTGTGAGCCATCGGCGCAGCATATCCAGCGCTAGCATTGCCGTCATTTCCTGACGAATACGTTGGCTGTGACGCTGTGAGCTATACACCATCGTTTGGCCGAAAGTATCTTGTGCCGAATGCAGCACTACGCTGATGCAATCGTCTTGCAGTTCGCCTATTGCAATCGTTAAATCCACGCCGCTGTGAGTCGCTAAAATACGTGCCCGCGACGCGACCTCTTTCAAGCTGCTGTTACCGCTGTGCTCCGGCAGTTCGCCATTGCCCAAAGGCGCATCGGCAGAACGTAACTGCCAACTTAACAATCCGGCGGTAAATTGCTCGCTCAGGGCCAAACGTAGCCCGCGCTCACGCAGAAGAACAGCAACGTCGTGCGGCAAGCCCGCCGTGCCTTCAAACACACAGTTTTCGCCCGCAACCGCGCGTACATGCTGCCAAGTTTCAACCATCGCTTCGCGCTGGGAAGACGGGCCTGTCAGTTTTAATTCGATGATTGGCATCGACGAGCGATAGCCCAACGTGGTGTTTGGCGGCAGAGGTAATGAGTCCAGTTGCTGCGCTAAACCGCTTTCGGAGCGGCCAAACGTGGTGAGTCGTAAACAAAGCGGTGGCTCCGATAGCGTAAAGCGCTGACGCAAACGCGGCAAAATTTGCTGTTCGACCATCACTTTAAATTCAGAAGGCACGCCCGGCGTAAAGAAAATCCAGCAACCGTTGAGCTGGATAGCAAAACCGCAGGCGGTGCCGACCGGATTATCAATCATCTCGGCGCTGGCTGGGATCATCGCCTGCTTACGATTGCTATCAGACATCGGACGCCCGCGTGAAGCAAAATAAGCTTCCATCTGTGCGATCCACTCAGGATGCTCAACCAGTCGCTCGCCTAGAGCGTCTGCTGCAGCCTGCGCGCTGAGGTCATCGCTGGTCGGCCCTAAGCCGCCATTCACGATAAGAACGTCAGCATATTGGCTACGCAACTGTAGAGTGGACACTAAATCTTCCAGTGCATCACCGACGGTGCTGCGTGCACGCATCGGGATCCCCTGCTGAAAGAGATAATCTGCCAGCCATGCGGAATTCGTATCAATGATTTGGCCGTGCAGTACCTCGTCACCCGTACAGAGCATTTCTAGACGTAGCATACGCCTCTCCTGAAATTTATGACCACCGTAAAGCACCCACTTTAGAAACTGCGCTATCACAACACAATGCTTTATTGAGATAATTTAGCGCGAAATTATATGTAATTATTTATTTACACTAAATGTAACGCCAGTTTGACGAAGTGAATATTTTCCCTTAATCTGCGGGTCATAAATAGTAATGGATCGTCTTAATGCAGAGGAAAGCGTGAAGAATCGCACTCTTGGCAGTATTTTCATCGTTGCTGGCACCACAATCGGAGCGGGAATGTTGGCCATGCCGCTTGCGGCGGCTGGCGTAGGGTTTGGCACGACTTTTATCATGCTGGTCAGCCTGTGGGCATTAATGTGCTACACCGCCCTGCTGCTGGTTGAAGTTTACCAACACGAATCTGCGGATACGGGTTTAGGCACGCTGGCTAAGCATTATCTGGGCCGGTCTGGGCAGTGGTTAGCCGGGGCCAGCATGCTGTTTTTAATGTATGCGTTAACGGCGGCTTATATCAGCGGCGCGGGAGAACTCCTCGCCTCCAGCCTAAGCCAATGGCTATCCCTTGAGATTAAGCCTAGCGTGGGCGTTTTGCTGTTTACCCTCATCGCTGGCGGCGTTGTCTGCATCGGCACCCACTCGGTTGATATGTTTAACCGCGTACTGTTTACGGCCAAAATTGTATTGCTGGTCATCATGCTCACGCTCATGATGCCGCATATTCATCAGGCTAACCTTCTCACGATGCCATTGGAAAAGGGACTTGCACTCTCTGCGATCCCCGTCATTTTTACCTCGTTTGGCTTCCACGGTAGCGTGCCAAGTATTGTCAGCTACATGAACGGCAATCTGCGCAAACTGCGCTGGGTATTCATCACCGGTAGCGCCATCCCACTTATCGCTTATATTTTCTGGCAGCTTGCGACGCTGGGTTCGATTAGTTCTTCGACTTTCGTCGGTATCCTTGCCGCGCAGTCAGGCTTAAATGGTTTGTTACAGGCGGTGCGCGAAGTCGTTGCAACCCCACATGTTGAGCTTGCCGTTCATCTGTTTGCGGATTTAGCGCTGGCGACCTCTTTCCTCGGTGTGGCGCTGGGTCTGTTTGATTATTTGGCCGATCTGTTCCAGCGCAGCAACAAAGCTTCTGGACGTGCGCAAACGGGCTTAATGACGTTTCTGCCCCCGTTAGCTTTTGCCCTGTTCTACCCACAAGGCTTTGTGATGGCGCTGGGCTATGCGGCGGTTGCATTGGCGGTATTGGCGTTGCTGATCCCATCTATGCTGGTGTGGCAAACGCGTAAGCATCATCCTCAGGCGGGATACCGCGTTATGGGAGGTAAGCCTGCGCTGGTGTTGGTTTTCCTGTGCGGTCTTTGCGTGATTGCCATTCAGCTATCAATTGCATCTGGGCTATTGCCAGCTGTCGGTTAAATTTGATAGGGTAAAAAGATGAATAGCATAATCCGAACTTCTCAGGTTGCCCGTTGGTGGTGCTGCATCTAGCGGCGGCACAGGATTCTGTTGATTCAAACATATCTTATACAAGCCGCCGGAGGGCGGCTTGTGACATTTTAGGACGCGCTCCGGCTACGATTTTTCAGGAGCGTTACCATGTCCGACCTTCAGACTCATTCAGCATCACACACTATTCTCACCGGCGATCGTCCAACAGGCCAACTGCACCTTGGGCATTACATCGGCTCACTGCGCCAACGTGTCGCGTTACAGGATCTGTATCCGCAGTTTGTTCTGATTGCCGACCTGCAAGGATTAACCGACAACGGTAGTAATCCGCAAAAAATCTCCCACAACATTTTCGAAGTGATGGCTGACTATCTCGCGGTGGGTATCGACCCAGCAAAAACGACGATCTGTTTGCAATCCGCTCTGCCCGCGCTGGCAGAGCTCACCATGTTGTATATGAATATCGTTAGCGTGGCGCGCGTAGAGCGCAACCCTACGGTGAAAGCCGAAATTGCCCAGAAAGGATTTTCACGCACCCTGCCCACCGGTTTTTTGGTTTATCCCATCAGCCAAGCTGCCGATATTACCGCGTTCAAAGCTGACCGCGTGCCGGTAGGTGACGATCAGTTGCCGATGCTGGAGCAGACCAACGAAATCGTGCATAAGATGAATAGTTTATTACCGGAACCCACTTTGGTGCCTTGTCAGGCCATGCTCAGCGCGGTGAGCCGTTTACCGGGCATTGATGGCAACGCCAAAATGTCAAAATCATTAGGCAATACCCTGACCTTGGGTGCCAGCGCCGATGACATCAGCAAGGCCGTTCATGCCATGTATACCGACCCCAATCACCTGCGCGTCAGCGATCCTGGGCAAATCGAAGGCAACGTGGTGTTCACCTATCTGGACGCATTCCATCCAGACACCGCCCAGGTTGCCGCCATGAAGGAACACTACCAGCGTGGCGGGCTGGGCGATCGTCAGTGTAAGCAGGAGCTTGAGGCGTGCTTACAGGCATTGCTGGAGCCTATCCGTGAACGGCGTCTTCAGTTCAGCGCAGATAAAGCAGCGTTGATGGAAATCTTGCAGGCAGGCACCGAAAAAGCGCGTGAAGTCACTCAACAAACACTTGCCGAAGTGAAACGCGGCCTCGGTTTACCTGTGATGTTTTGAACCCGTTACGTTTTGAAACCATTACGATTTGAAACAAAAAAGCGCCTGATAATAGGCGCTTTTGAAAAGCCATCGTAATGGTTTAGAAACCGATACCGGCCCCGACATAAGCACCATCGGCCACAACGTTATTACGATCGCCGTCTTTGCCTGACATTTCAATATAGCGATAGCCAACATCAATCGTCACAGGGCGAATGACGCTCCAGCGCAGACCCGCGCTCGCTTCTTTGTAATCGTTAATGCCGCTGGACAACGAATCTGGTGAATAGTATCCCTCACCGTACAGAGAGAAACTTTTGGTTAATGGCCACTGTAGACCACCACCAACGGCAATCGCATACCCATCGCTGCCATCTTTTTGCGGATTGAGGTAGAGCGCTTTGCCCCCTACGTTGGCAAGGAATGGTCCTAACGGCAGATTAATGCCCAAACCAAGGCCAGCAACATCACCGTCGTCGTCGTTATGCGCCCAATTCAGCGTGGAATACAAACCGGATGAATCCGTGCCAAATCCCGCTTCAACGTTCGTGTAGTGCTCACCCGCTTGCCCATGAATACTAATAGCATTTGCTGCCGTTGCAGAAAAAAGAGCGGCACATGCGCAGCCCAAAACAATCTTCTTCATCTAGTGATTATCCTTAAAAAAATAGCCCGGTTCTCAGGTTCCGGTGCGCGAGAGTTTAAACCAATCATCAACGAGAACCAGAGAAAACTTCTCTAAGTTTTGTAAAAAAATTAAGCAATTATGTGTCTGATAACTTTTAGCAATCTGGTTAATAACCCTTAACTATTTGCGTGAGATCATTAAGAGGTCTACAAATATTGATTAGATTGGTTCACGGAACACTTATGGAAAGCCGGTTTTCCCAGAGCAATCTTTTATGTCAGCTACATATTTTGGATTTAGCTGAAGAGCAATACCTGAGTGATAGGCACCTAAGCACGTCTGCCCTGAAACGAAAGGTATCACCCGGTTGAAGCAATTCACTGACTCTTGATGAAGGAGAGAAGTAATGAGCAAAAAAGGACTGACCACCGCCGCAGGCGCCCCCGTTGTTGACAACAACAACGTCATTACAGCAGGACCACGCGGCCCAATGCTGTTACAGGACGTCTGGTTCCTCGAGAAACTGGCCCACTTTGATCGTGAAGTCATCCCTGAGCGTCGTATGCACGCTAAAGGTTCTGGCGCACACGGTACATTCACCGTCACTCACGATATTTCCAAATACACACGCGCAAAAATTTTCTCTGAAATCGGCAAACAAACTCCGATGATGGTGCGTTTTTCAACCGTCGCCGGTGAACGTGGCGCTGCCGATGCAGAGCGCGACATTCGTGGCTTCGCCATGAAGTTTTATACAGAAGAAGGTAACTGGGATCTGGTCGGTAACGACACGCCGGTCTTCTATCTGCGCGATCCGCTGAAATTCCCTGACCTGAACCACGTGGTAAAACGTGACCCACGCACCAACCTGCGTAACCCAGTCTACAAATGGGATTTCTTCTCGCAGCTGCCGGAAGCTTTCCACCAGCTCACCATCGACTTCAGCGATCGTGGCTTGCCTAAGTCCTACCGTCACATGCATGGTTTTGGTAGCCACACCTTCAGTTTTATCAATGCCGACAATGAACGTTTCTGGGTTAAATTCCATTTCCGTTGCCAGCAAGGCATTGAAAACCTGATGGATGATGAAGCTGAAGCGCTAGTCGGTAAAGACCGCGAAAGCTCACAGCGCGATCTGTTCGATGCTATCGAACGCAAAGATTTCCCTCGCTGGAATCTGCAGGTGCAGATCATGCCAGAGAAAGAAGCGGCGCAAACGCCTTATAACCCATTTGACCTCACCAAGGTATGGCCACACAAAGACTATCCACTGATTGATGTCGGTTACTTCGAACTGAATCGTAATCCAGACAACTATTTTGCGGAAGTCGAACAGGTTGCCATGAACCCGGCCAACGTCGTTCCTGGGATCAGCTTCTCTCCAGACAAAATGTTGCAGGGCCGTCTGTTCTCCTACGGCGATGCGCACCGTTACCGTTTAGGCGTCAACCATCATCAAATCCCAGTGAACGCACCACAGTGTCCGTTCCATAACTATCATCGTGATGGTGCGATGCGCGTTGACGGCAACAGCGGCAACGGTGCAACCTACGAGCCAAACACCTTTGGTGTATTCCAAGAGCAGCCTGATTTCAGCGAACCACCGTTGAGCATCGAAGGTGCCGCGGATCACTGGAATCATCGCGAAGATACCGACTACTACACTCAGCCTCGTGCGCTGTTTAACTTACTGAGTGAAGAAGAACATCAGCGCATGTACACCCGTATCGCGGGTGAGCTGTCTCAGGTGCCTGAAGCTATTCAGAAACGTGCTCTGTGCCATTTTGCGCAGATCCACCCTGACTATGCAGCCGGTATCATGAAGGCATTAGGCCAATAATCGTTCTCTTTCATGTTTGTAGCTACAAACGCAAACAGGAGCCTTTAGGCTCCTGTTTTTTATCGGCGAATTATCAGTAATAAGTGATGGTCACATTGGCTTTGGCGGTAATTTTTCCTGCAAAACTAGCCGAAGAAGAATCCGTGATCTCAGCAGCGGTTTGCACAATGGCGGCCTGATAATAAGCCGTATTTGCTCCTTGCTGTGCACTGCCAATATTTTGCTTTGTTCCCATGATGATGGGGTTACCTTGCGCGTCATAGAGCGCAACCGCGACTCCGGTGAGTTTTCCCCCGTCGGCCTCGCTATGAGCTACTAATTTATCGTTACCTTTCAATATTGCATTAGCATCATCAAAGGTGAATTCAACATTATTGGTATAGCTGCTACAGGTAAATCCAATACCAAATCGTGTTTGTGCTCCCTCTTGCGGAAACGACCCTGAACTACGCTTATTAAAATTACCCAAATCAACCGTTTGATGCGCTGAATCTAAGCTGCATGATGGCGCAGCCATATAAACCCCTGAGCCTAGAGGAACATCCACCGTCGCCACACCGGACATGCCATCAACGGTGAAAGTAAGGTGTGCGCCAGCGGGAATAACGGGAAGCGCGCTATATTCTATCCAGCCCAATTTAACTAACTCAGCACGCATGGACTCAATGGCATAATTATGCGTTTCATCAAACTTATATAAGCTTTTATCTGCATTATATTGAGCGCCAAACTCAAACAGCGTTGTATCGTCTTTACCGTTAATAACAGGGTACTCAACGCCAAGTAATTTCCTAGTTGCTAATTTAGCCGGTGAATAACTATTTGCTAGCGTTTCGTCATTGTAAGAAACCGCTTTGATATACAGCCTAAGTTTAACGCCGTTATTATTGGTTTGAGCCTCCCCAGTCCAGTCCAGCGCAGTGTCGTTGATAGCACTGAGACTTAATGAAACCGTGCCATCAAAACCTGCCGGGGCGGCCACCTCTTGTCCATCAGTGGTACAGCTTAACCTCATATTGGGCAAAAACTGCGCATAATCGAGAGAAAGCAATACCGAATAATCGGGAGTATCCTCATCCACCGCTATCGGGTTTTCACGCGTATACGGCGAGAAAGGAGCTGCTCCACCGGTGTTAATGGTGCAGCGTAAAGCGCCTGCCCAAGTCGTCTGCGGGATAACGCCACCTAGCAATACGACAACACTCATCAACATCGTTTGAGCTCGCCACCATTTTCTCATCGTCGTTCTCCGTTAGAACGTCACCGTCTGATGCAATATCGGTGTGTCACCACCAAAATCGTTAATCAACGAATAGTTGAGTTGGCTGCTGCCAGCAACGCCTGCAGGTAGCGCATAGCGAGCTTCCCCCTTTGCTGGCACCATCGTATTTTTTCCAGCTAAAGGTAACTTTTTACCCGCGCTGCTAACCGATAGTTCAGAGAAGCTGGCGTAGTATTCCGTCGGATTTTTCGCCACCAACCATGCTTTCCCCCCTTCATGGCTAACCTGCCAGGTCAGCGCTTTAAGTGTATCGGCTGATTTCTCTTTCAGATCTGTTGGGCGCACAAATACTTTTAATCGCGTACGGACGGCCAGCTGTAATTGGTTTTCTTTGCTTTTGCTAACGGGCGGAATTTCTTGGATCCACAGCCAATAGACTGACTCACGATCCTGCGGTATTTTTCCTGGCAATATCACCATTCGCAGTCGCCCTTCCCGCCCAGCACTAATTTTGAATAATGGCGGAGTCAAAATGAGCGGTAAGCCTTTGTCATTTCCTTGCTGATCTTCAATCCACGACTGCACTAAATAGTCATGATTTTTATCATCATTAATCAGTTTAATCGGTGTTTCTTTATCACTTTCAAGTGCGACAATGCGCGTCAAGGCAGGACGTACGGCAGCCTGAACGCCGCTTGCGGCGATGAGAAGACCTATGAGCATAGGCACAACAACTTTTTTATTGAACTTCATATATTTCTCTTATTAGCGACAAATCGCATTGATTTGTTGATACCAAGGTTCAGAAGAATCTTTTGGCGCGGGTAAAACAAATTGGCACTGGCTTTCGTTTTCCAATGTCATATGCAATGTTGCATCGCCATCAGCCAAGATCCCATTCAGATACAGCAATCCATTATCGGCAACCATGCCAACCTGCTCCTTCCCTTGCCATACACTGGCACCAAAGGGGGCGGGTTTGCCGCTGGGCAGTGATAACATCACGATCGCCCTGCGCCCAACCTTTGTCTGGAAACGCCGTACCACCACGGCACCGTGCGTGGGCACCACATTGTCACCCGCATCCAGTAACTCAACGTTATCATCGGCATGACGTGAATCTAGCGACAATGCATTATCTCGATAAGGTGAAATTGATGGCACCACCGCCAAGCCCCAACGATTTGTCGCTACGCCGGGCTGTCCTTCTATGCTGATATTCTTTGCCCCTGGAGTTTCAACAATGGCGATGGTATCCCCCAACATCTGCGATAAAACAACGCCTCCGCTATAGGCAACGACTCCGCCCGAAAGTCCGGCAGAATACTGCCGACTTCCCTGCACCATGCTTGCACTGGCACTCATATTGGCGATGTTATTGCGATAGGCCATCGACGCTATAGGTGAATATCCACCACGATCATGCTGAGCAGAAAATGAGTAATTCAACGCACTATCCAGCTCAGTCCCTGATACCGTTGCCATCTGAGAATCACCAGAATGATTGCTACTGCTGGTGCTAAACGACACATTACGGCTCTGTTTTTCACCCAAATCCCAAGGCACAGACACATTTAGCGAAAACTGGCGGTCAGGATCGACATCGCCGTTTGAACTAGAATTCACCTGATAGCTATAGCTCATGCCGATATTTGCTGCACCAATATTGAAGCTGTATCCCATAGTTAATGAGGTATCTGTCGCGCTTGAATCGTAATAATTATCGCGTTGCAGCGTAAAATACCCGTTGCCAAACTCACCAAACCCCTGATTTAGCGTCGCTTGAACTTCACTCTTACGCTGATAGCGCGTGTCATCATCTCCCCAGCGCCAGCTGGCGTACTCAGGGAAATCCATAAAACTGGCAGATTGATAACGATAGGCCATCAATTGCAACGAGGTATCCGTACTATCAAATCGACGCGCATACAACACTCGCAGCGCTCTCCCGCTATCGCCAATTCTATCGGCAGTATCATCATCATAGGATTGGGTATCTCCGTCTGTCGCTTGTTGATGACGTTCAAAGGCCCAATCTAGCGATACACTCCCCAGGTAACCAAAGTTGAAAGCAGTACTCAACGCGGTCGACTGATACCCTTCACCCGCAACGATAAGATCGCTCAACGTCAACCAGTCAAAGCCGTACTGCAAGTCTCCTTGCACCACCATCGGCTCATAAGAAAGAGAATCATCGCGATATCGGCCTGCACTCAAGCCATAGCGCCACGTTCCAGGCCGCAACATATCCGGCAGTGAGGTATAAGGAACGGTGAATTGCTGTTTACTTCCGTCGCTTTCCTCAACAGTGACATCTAAATCAGCCCCAATCTGCCCATTATTTAAATCGTGGATAGCAAAACTACCCGGCGCGACCGTTTGGCTATAAATGATATTTCCGCGCTGGCGGATCACCACGCGCGCGTTGGTTCGTGCAACACCACGAATAACCGGTGCATAGCTGAAAGTATCGGCAGGCAGCATTTGATTATTCGTCTCAAGCGTCATCCCTCGCACGGGTAAAATACCTAGCACATCACTTGATGTACTGGCATAAACATCACCGACGGTGAAGCGAGACACCAGTGAGGCAATATCGCGTTCTGCATAAGCGCGATCGTGGTTTTGCTCCCAGCCAATGGGGGATTTATTAAAAGTATCAAAACTGTAAAAACGCCAGTCACCCAAATTCACACCTGAGTTCAGGCTTAAATATGCCGTGTCGCTACTGTCGTCGCCTGAGCTATTACTATTATGATTTTCAGTATGATAAATGTAGCTGGAATAGCTCAACCGTAGCGCATTAACCCCTTTGTCCCACAAAGAGGGATCGATCATTTCACTTTGTGTTGCCACACTCATCGCGGCCTGTGGCACCGTGATAATAAGTTGCTGCATGGCAGCATCATATTTTACGGTTGCATCAGGCCACTTAGCCGTGAGGTCGTAACATGTTTCACTCGCGCCTTTGCCTTTTTCGGGCAGTTCATGATCGAGTCTCAGTTGATGTAGTAGCGCCAATGTTACACAAGGCTCGGCACTTTTAGTCTTTGACATGGAAACAAATTCGACTTTAGTTTTAAACACAGAATGTCCGTTTAAAATAATATCAACGGCATTCGTCCCAGGTTCAATTTGGTCCGGGTGATAAAACTGCTGTGGTATTTCCTGAGAGTTTTTACGTAAAAAATCCGCATCAAACTCAGAACTCTCAATTGATGCTGGATTGATTTCTTCACTGGCTATTGAATGCAATGAAAAAAAAGCAGAGACAACAATGATAATTCTCATTATTAATAATAAATGAATCCTCATCATTATTGTTCCGCTATAAATTCATTAACGAAAGGCTCCAAAGATACCTAATGGAGATATCCCGTCTGAATTATGTTAAGGGCAAAACAAGCAGACAGGCTCTTTTAGTTATACACAATATCGACGAAGGTTTTTGCACTCACATTACCCGCCGTTACTGCTGGTGTTGAAGTATTAGCTTTATAGGCAACTTTAAAATGCAAAGTCGTATTTCCCGTTGATAAAGCTTGCTGCTTAGACGGTGTACCGCCGTTAATATCAACCAGCGTCGCGCCATCGTTTTCGAGTAGAGCAACACCGACTCCCGTTGCTGGATTGGTGCTGCTACCATTCTTTAAAATTTCATTATCCACTGTGTCTGGTGAACCACTGAATGTCACTTGCGCATTTTTTTGCGTAGTAATATCACACTCTTTCAGGTCAATAGTGAAATCGGTCATCCCCGCATAACCACCAGCCGAACTAAACGAAGCCGGTGTTACCGAGGGCAGAGTCATCGTAGCCCCGCTGGTCGTCGTTCCCGCATTGAAGCCATTGAGTGTACACGCAGAGGCGGTCACTAGCCCCGTGAAAGTAATATCACCATCTGAAGCAAGCGCTGAGAACGAGCTCACAGCCAATAGCGATAAAATTAAAAATTTATATTTCATACAATTACCTTCATATCCATAAAGTTGAAACCATCCGTTTTTTAGTCATACATGCGTAAACTTAGAGTGCATGCTAGCTATTAATAAATTATATGTATGAATTATAATTTTGGAATACATGAAAATTAAATTCATTTTTTAGTAGGAATAAATACAGTAAATAAAGCTCACAGCAATCAATATTCAGTTAAAATTAATATAAACACCAAGCTTTATCAAAAAGCTTACCGTCATAGAATTTAATAAACCTTGCATAATAAAAAGCAGAAGCAATAACAATTAATCGCATTAAAAATGAAACATATTTATTACTGTTCCGCTTTGCGTAAACCGATGAGGTATGCCTAAGTAATATAAGCAAATTAAAAATTAATTGTACATAATATCAATAAACGTTTTTGCGCTCACATTACCCGCAGTCACTGCTGGCGTTGAGGTATTCGCTTTATAGGCGACTTTAAAGCGCAAAGTTGTATTTCCGGTCGATAAAGCCTGTTGTTTGGATGGCTTACCGCCGTTAATATCAACCAGAGTCGAGCCATCATTTTCTAGCAGAGCGACACCTACCCCCGTTGCCGAATCTGTGCTGCTGCCATTTTTGAGAATTTCATTATTAACCGTGTCGGGTGAACCACTGAATGTCACTTGCGCGTTTTGTAGCGTAGTAATATCGCAGTCTTTCAGGTCAATAGTAAAATCCGTCATCCCTGCATAACCACCGGCAGAACTAAATGAAGAGGGTGTCACAGGGGGTAATATCATTGTCGCCCCGCTTTTTGTTGTACCTCCATTAAAACCATTCAACGCACATGCAGAAGCCGTTACTACACCGATAAAGGTGATATCACCATCAGAGGCAAATGCAGGTAATGAACTTACTGCCAACATTGATAAAACTAAAAGTTTAAATTTCATACATCCACCTAAATATCCATAACGATAAAAATCCATTATTTAGCAATGAATTAACGAACACTTAATGCATACTAAGTATGGATGAATTATATTCAGTTATTATAATTTTGGAATGCGTGGAAATTAAATTCATTTGTTAGTAAAAATGAAAGAGGCAGATTAATAAATTAATGCTATGAAAAATTTAACTAAAGCATTCTTGTGCAGAACAGCAACCTGAGCAACGGTTGCTCAGGTTGCTTGCTATAGGTGAGATAACCACGCGGCTATCTGCTTACGTGAGATTTTGATCCCGCCCTGTTTTAGATCTTCGGGCAGAAGGTAGTAACGGATAGGCTGTTGAAAACGGGCGAGCTTTCCTTGAGTCCAAGGAGCAAGCACAGACAAATCCAGTCCTTTCCGAGCTTCAATCACCGCAACGGGACGCTGGCCAAACTCACAATCGTCCACCGGCAGTACAAACGCCTGCAGAATATCGGGGTGAGTCAGGAGAACGCGTTCAATATCTTCCGGCTGAATGCCTTCGCCGCCGCTGAAAAACAGATTGTCGAGTCGGCCTATAATTCTCAGCTCGCCATTTTGCATCTCACCCCGATCGCGGGTATGAAACCAGCCATCTGCATCGGCTAGCGGGAATAAATGCCCGTCGCGCCAGTAGCCAGACGCCATGTTATCGCCCCGCAGCAGAATTTCACCGTCAGCCAGCATCAGTTCACGCCCACTTAACGGCAATCCAACGCCGGGTAAAGCATTGGCGCGTTTGGCACATACGGTTGACGCCATTTCTGTCAAACCGTAACCGCACCAGCAGCGGATCCCACGCGCTTCCGCCTGCTCGGTTAAATCAACCGGTATCATCGCGCCGCCGAGCAAAACGTCTTTCAACGTCAGTGAGGTTTCAGGCTGGTTCAGCAAACGCCACAGTTGGGTTGGCACTAACGATGCGTGAGTACAGCCGCGTAGCGCGTCATCCAGCGGGTGCATGTTACGCACCGCCAAGCTCGCGCCAGCGAGTAACCAGCGCCACACGATACCTTGCCCAGAAACATGGAATAACGGCAATGAAAGCAGCCAGCTATCTTCTTGAACGAAGGGCATCAGTGACAAAACACCCGCCGCACTGGATAAATGCGCCTGAAAACTATGCGCAGCGGCTTTCGGCATTCCGGTTGACCCCGAGGTTAGCGTTAGCGTAGCCAATCGCTGCGCTTGCCACGACGGTAATTCAACAGGATCGCCAGTCGATGCGCTCAGCACAGCAATGCCGTTTGGCCAGCGGAACTCAGCGTCTGGGTTATAGCCATAATCGACATTAAGCTGCGGCAACAGTTCGCTTAGCAGAAGATCTGGCAGCTGCGGATTAAGCGGTAAAACCCGTGCGCCGCATTGTAAAACGGCTAAATAAGCCAGCAGCAGCTCAGCGCTGTTCTTGCCTCGAACGGCGACGATGGTATCAGACGTGACGCCTTGATGCATAAAGCTTGACGCTAATTGGCCGATCTTTTGACTCAAAGCTCGCCAACTCACTGGCGTGCTCTCGAGGAACAACGCCGTATGTTCGGGAGTATGACTGGCCCAGTGCCGCCAAGGCCAGTCGGTAAACGCAGGATAAATCGTTGCTGTCATGCTAAGAACGCCATACCACATCTAATGAAGAAACGGTCTGCAGCGGCAACGTGTTTTCCGGCCAAGGGCGGATAAGCTGAGCCTGCATCAGATCTAACGTATCCAAACCGGGAACGGTGTTAGGCGTGAGCCATGCCGCCACGCGAGCCAGTTGAGTCAGCCCAAGGCTCGATTCAATGCTAGAACTGATAACGGCGTCCAGACCGACCTGATGCGCCTGAGAAATCAGCTGCTGACAGCGCTGCAAACTGCCGGTTAAGGTCGGTTTGATAACAATGGCCGCCACGCCCTCTTCAGCTTCAACGCGGAAATCAGGCTCACGTACGCTTTCATCCCACGCAATAGCAATGCCGGTTTGACGCGCAAAATCACGCGATTCATCGCGGGTTTTGCACGGTTCTTCCAGAAATGCGATACGGTTGCGCCATTCAGGATTCACATATTTGGCAAATCCATCGGCTTTAGCCCGTGTCCAACTGCGGTTAGCATCCAAACGTAGTTTTAGATCGGGCAATGCCTCTAGCAGCACGTTAACCACCATGCCGTCGCGCACCGCTTCATACAAACCGACTTTCACCTTAGCCACTTTCTCGCCGGGGATAGCCTGCAGCACCGCAAACAATTCGTCGGGGTCGCCAGAACACAGTGGGGCTTTGCGATAGTCAGCCTCCGTTGGCAGTGAGCCTGAAAGCTCAGCCAACGCGCAGCTCATACCGAACGCCACCGAAGGCAGCGCATTTTCATTAGGCTGCTGGCCTGCGGCCCACTGCTGCAAATCAGCCAACACCGCTTCCTGCGCCTGTTCTAACGTCTCATGACTAAACTCAGGCAAAGGGGCAATTTCGCCCCAGCCTTCCTGTTCACCCTCGCGCAGGCACACTATCAACCCGTCACGAGTTTTTAGCCGCTGGTTGCGCAGAATGACGCCTGCATCCATGGGCAGGCTGTAACGGTAAAGTGTGACCTGTCGCATTACGGGTTACGCTTGAATTTAGAGAAATCAGGTTCACGTTTTTCGTTAAACGCGTTACGTCCTTCCTGACCTTCATCGGTCATGTAGAACAGCATAGTGGCGTTACCCGCCAGCTCTTGCAGACCGGCTTGACCATCGCAGTCTGCGTTCAAGGCAGCTTTCAGGCAGCGCAGCGCCATTGGGCTATTGCGCAGCATTTCACGACACCAGCGCACGGTTTCCTTTTCCAGATCGGCCAAAGGCACCACGGTGTTAACCAAGCCCATATCCAGCGCTTCTTGTGCATTGTACTGACGGCACAGGAACCAGATTTCACGCGCTTTTTTCTGGCCGACGATACGTGCCATATAAGAAGCGCCCCAGCCACCGTCGAAGGAACCGACTTTAGGCCCGGTTTGACCAAAGACCGCATTTTCTGCCGCAATGGTCAAATCGCACATCATGTGCAGCACGTGACCGCCACCGATGGAGTAACCTGCTACCGCAGCGACCACTGGCTTAGGACAGGTACGGATCTGACGCTGGAAATCCAGCACGTTCAGGTGATGGGTGCCGCTTGCGTCTTTGTAGCCGCCGTAGTCGCCACGAACCTTTTGGTCACCGCCGGAGCAAAATGCTTTATCGCCCGCACCGGTCAGAATGATGGTGCCGATATGGTCGTCGTAGCGAGCATCAGACATGGCCTGAATCATTTCTTTAACCGTCTGAGGGCGGAAAGCGTTGCGCACCTGTGGGCGGTTGATGGTGATTTTAGCGATACCGTCTGCCGATTTATGGTAGAGAATATCTTCAAAATCAGCAGAGCAGTCCTGCCACTCAATCGGTGCATACAGCTCTTGTTCGCTTGGATACAGCATAGTCAGATTCCTGTTAAAGAAGTGGGGTAAAAAAGTCGCGCACCTGAGCAACAAACTCGTCAGGATTCGCGCGATGTGCGTTATGACCGGCGCCTGCAATCGTTCGCACCGGCAAATCAGATTCGGCGGCAAGCTGCTGAAACTTAGCGTCACGCTCACCGCATAAATAGACAAAGGGAATAGCCAGCGTTTTCAGCTGTTCGGTGAGCAAGGGCTGTTTGCCCAGCGACGTTGACTCAAGCATTGTAGCCAAAGGCTCGCCGTTCTGCGCCGCGCGCAGTGTCACCAACCGGTGACGTTCAGGATCGCTCAGTTCGGCAAATACAGGCTGGCGATACCATGCCTGAAGAACTTCCGGCATCGGCTGTTGGCGAAAACGTTCCGCCCAACGCGCGTCGTTTTCAATTCTGGCTACCCGTTCGGCTTGCGTTTTCAATCCCGGATTTCCGCCTTCGATCAGCAAGGCTTTTAATCCTTTGGGATACTGAGCCGCGTGGTACATCGCCACACGCCCGCCCAATGAGTAGCCGATAAGCGCATAGGATGAAATATCATAATGCGCCAAAGTCGCCTGCAAAGCGGCATCCACGGCGGCAAAACCGTCTACGGAGAGTTGTGCCGAACGCCCATGGCCGGGGAGATCAACCAGCAGATGTGAAAACTCGGGGAGCTGAGCGGCAAAATCTCGCCATTCGCTGCCCTCACCTAAAAATCCATGCAGCCAGACTAAAGTCGGAGAAGATCCCGCCTGCGTTTGAGTCGCAATGTTTGAACCGCAAAGGATGTATGTCGCGGCCAAAATCACAGTGCTTTTACCTGAGCCAACAGATCGCGCAGCGTTTCCGCGCCTTCGCTAGGAGAAACCTGTAGCTCAATGAGCGTAGCCCCCGCGCGACGCCAGCCTTGCTGCACCGCATCAACCAGATCATCCCAGCTTTGTGGCTGGGCATAGGCTAGTTTGAACATCGCAGCAGCATGCTGGAACTCCACGTCCTGCGGCATCAAATAAAAGCGTTCACGCTCGGCTTCTGGCGTTGGCAGCATGGAGAAAATCTGGCCGCCGTTGTTATTCACCACGATAAACACCGTTGGCGCAGAGCAGTGGCGCAACAGCGCTAGCGCATTGAGATCGTAAAGCGCGGAGAGATCGCCAACGATCGCCAGCGTCGGTTTCGCCGTAGCACGCTGCACGCCAGCGGCGGTAGAAATCAGCCCGTCGATGCCGCTGGCACCACGGTTGCTATAAACTGGGTATCCCGCGGGAAGCTGAGCAAACGCATCAATCAGGCGAACAATCAGGCTATTACCGACGAACAGCTGACCATTTTCAGGCAATAGTTCAGGAATGCGCTGCGCCACCTGCGCCTCGCCAAAATGTTCATCGAGATATTCAGTCACACACTGCTGGGCAGTATCCGCCAACAGTTCTAACTCAGGTGCCCACGGCGCGCGCGGCTGCGCAGGATGTAGCTCTAACCAATCAGCGATAGAGGCGATCACGCGGCGACCATAGTGATTCGCCGGATCCAAGCGACCTTCCAGCGGATCGATCAGCCAATATTCTTGCGGTTCGCAGCTTGCCTGCCACTGCAACAAGCGTTTTCCCGTTAGGCTGCTGCCGAATTGGATAACCACCTGCGCCTGCTCTAATAACGACTGAGCTTTTGGATTAGCTAGCCATAAATCCGCACAGGGTAAAGGTTGGCCGCTTTGCGATAAAACATCGCCAATCAGCGGCCAGCCGAGCAGCTCAGCCCATAGTGAAACTTGATCGCCCTCTTCGGCGCTCATTCTGCCCGCTAAGATCACACCGCGTTTTTGCCGCCAGTAAAACCAGTCAGGCTGTTTTACCGCAGTGCGCGCATGCAGATCAGTCTCCCGCAGCCACGGGCGTGGATCCTGCCACCATTCACCCAGCGTTTTCGACCACGCATCGGCTGAACCATCGTCATCACCGTATAACGGTTCAGCAAAAGGACAGTTCACATGCAATGCGCCGTGGCTCAGCTGCGCCATCGCGCTGTCGATGGTCGAAGCCAACCAGCGAGCGGGGATATCCGGCGTCGGCCTTGGCAGATTCAGGGTTTGTTTAGGATGAGACGCAAAAATATCGTTTTGACGAATGGCCTGATTGGCACCGCAGTCGATAAGTTCTGGCGGACGGTCGGCGGTCAGCATAACCAGACGTTCACCGGTCAGACCTGCTTCAATCACCGCGGGATACAGATTCGCAACCGCCGTACCCGATGTGACGATAACGGCAACCGGCTCGCCGGAAGCTTTCGCCAGCCCAAGCGCCAAATGACCCAGACCACGCTCATCAAAATGCGTATGACAAATCAGTTGGGGATTAGCGGCCGCCGCAAGCGTTAGCGGCGTAGAACGGGAGCCGGGAGCAATACAGATATGGCGAACACCGTGGCGGGTTAACGCCTCCAGTAACAACGCGGCCCAGTGGCGGTTAAATACACTTGTCGACATGGCGGCTCAGCAGTCTGGTTAAAAAGGGTTTTCTCAGCTTAGTCCATTCACCGACCCCCATCTGAGCTCGAGAATGATAAAGCCGTTAATTTGTTCGCAATTTGAAGGTCTTACAAAACTATGTCTTACAAAACCATAACGTAGAGTAACTTCATGTTTTTGAAAGAAAATCAAAAGGGATTATGCGGCAATATGTTACACCAGCGAGCCCAAGACCACAATCAGCTAAGGGGAGTATATAAAACCAGAGGATCCGTATGGCTTGAGGAAAGCAAAGATAAGCGCACGAAGCAAAGAAATGGAACAAAGCGCGCCTTAAAGACTCGCAACCCAGAGCCCTTATGATCGGCGCAAAACTTTACCAGATTACAGCGAAATATCACTTTCCAGCAGCGTTCTCAAACCAGCCGCTTTGTTTTCAATCTCTAGCCACTCTTGTTCAGGATCCGATCCCGCCACGATGCCCGCTCCGGCATAAAGATGAATATGATCATGCTCAATTAACGCCGAGCGCAATGCGACGGCAAACTCAGCCTGATCCTGCGCCAAATAACCCGCCGAGCCAGCATACCAGCCGCGATCGAAGGGTTCATCTTGCATGATGAACTGGCGCGCGGGTTCGCGCGGCAATCCGGCTACAGCAGCGGTAGGCTGCAAGCGGCGCAGACAATCAGCATCGTTAGACTGCACCAGCGTGGCATGAATTGGCCGACGCAAATGCTGAACCTTACGCAAACGAATAATTTCAGCAGGCATCACATCAAGCGCTTGCGCCCCACCCTGCAAACGCTGGCAAATATCATCCACAACCAGTAAATTTTCGTGCTGGTTTTTCCGGTCTGACATCAGCCACTGCGCATTTTCTTGCGCTTGTGCATCGCTGTTACCGCTGGCTACGGTGCCAGCCAAGGCCTCCGTTTCCAGCGATAAGTTTTGGCGACGATATAGTCTTTCCGGCGAAGAGCCTAAAAACGCCCGCTCCGGCGCTAACGCCAGCATGAAGTGGTAGCAACGATGATTCACCGCGCGGCTTGCCGCTAAAAATTGAGCAGCGCGCAGCGGTAGCGAAAGCTTTAACGTCGTACGGCGTGCCAGTACCACTTTTTCAAAGGCTTTATGTTCAATTTCAGCCAGCGCATTATTGAGTAAATTACACCAAGCATCATGATCGGGTTGATGGCGCGCAGCGAGAACGTCGGTTTGTAAGGTTGGCAATGGCTGAATAGCGCACAGCGCAGCTAAATCACGCAGCGCGAGTTCCAGATCTTGCGTCAGTGATGTTTCACCGTATAGGTACACCACCAGCTCCGCCTTACCAGCATGACGCATCAGCGCGATGCGCGGCAAAAACAGCAGGCTGTTGATCGTGCCGTAGCCATCCAGCTCAACCTGACCAAACGCGTTTAGCCCCCAGATACGAAGCTCAGGACAGCCATTTTCTTGAACAAATTTCTGCGCCTGCTCGGCGTCGGTAAACGTACGCACCGCACCACACACTGCGGCTTCTTCTGCGCCATCGCGGTGTCGCCAATAGAATTGCGGGAACAGCGGCTGCGACGCCAACCACTCCAACATTTGGGTTCCATCTTTCAAACTGCAAGGCAGCGCAATACGTACCAGCCCCGATTGCTCGGCAGCGGCTTGGCGTAACAAAGGAATGATGCGTTCTACCAGGACGGAAAGATGAACCACGACAACCTCGGGCGGCTTTAAGAAGAAGTGAAGAATTATACGGTGGATTGATAAGAAGGAAAGCAACCAGAAGAGTTATCGGCACAGCCAGCGAGTAAGTGGTGAAAAACCCGCCAACTGTTAACATTTGAAGGGAGAAAAACGCGAATTAAGGAACTTCTTGGATCGACGCTTCTGTCTGCGCTTCCACTTTTTGTTGTTCTGCCTGACGCTGCTTACGTGCCGCCAGCCACAATCCGCTGTTTTTCATCGCGTAGCCAAAGACTAAACCCACTAGCAGCGAAGGAACCACCATCTGCCAATCGCCATTTGCTGCGAAGGTGGCGCACGCGCCGATAAAGGTACCGGGAACAAACGCCAGCCAGCGCTGTTGCGCCTGAATGCACATCAGAAAAGCCACGATCCCGGTCAGTACGTAGCCTAGGATCGTCCACTCTGGGCGTAGAGCCCCACCATAAATGATCACTTCAGCCCAGAATACACCGCTCAGCAGCGTACATAGGCTGATGCCAAAACCTTTCAATCCGCCCTGCGGACAGGCGAAATAGGCCGTACAACCGAGAAAACCCGCCCAGCTTAACAGCCCAAGGCTCACCGCGACCCAGCCCCAAATGCCAGAAAGGATGCCGGTAGTGATGGCAATAGCAACCAAAACATTCATGATGGAAATCTCACGTATTCAAAAAAAGTAGTTTACCGATGGGAACAGGATATTCATTGACCAGCATCACAAATGCAAAGTGATGTGTTTGTATGATTACATTTTATTGTGATTTTAATCACAAATAAAGTTGTTTTTTTCGCCACCTAACTGCGTAACGCCTCACGAGAATGGACACTTAACCGGCCAATCTGGCCATAAAACCAGACAGCCATCATCCAATAGAATCGTGCCCATTTATTGTCATATCAAAATCAGAGGCATAGGTTAAAAGCCTAAAAAATTTCTCTCACGCATGACGAAAGGCCACGATTCCGATGAAAAAACACATTCTCTCCGCCGTCATTCCTGCTCTACTGGTTCCTCCTGCAATGGCATGTACCACCATTTTGGTGGGTAATGAAGCCTCCAGCGACGGCTCTTTTATCGTCGCGCGCAATGAAGACTATTCCGCTAATAACCCGAAACACTTTCTGATTCATCCTCGCGCTGAGCACCAAAAAGGTGAATTTAAATCCCACGCCAACGGCTTTACCTATCCGTTGCCGGAAACATCGCTGCGCTACAGCGCGATATCAGATTTTGACACTAACGATTTATCCATGGGTGAAGTCGGATTTAATGAAGCGGGCGTTGGTATGACCGCCACGGAAACCATTTATAACGGGCAGCAGGTGCTTAAGTTCGATCCTTACGTAGAGAAAACCGGCATCACCGAAGACGCTATCGAAAACGTGATCCTGCCGAGAATTCATAGTGCGCGTGAAGGTGCCGAACTGCTGGGTAAAATCATTGAAGAAAAAGGCGCTGGTGAAGGGTTTGGCGTGGCTTTTGTCGACGAACATGAAGTTTGGTATTTAGAAACCGGCAGCGGTCATCAGTGGATGGCCGCCAAACTACCGCGCGATCAATATTTTGTGTCAGCCAATCAGGGGCGTTTAAGAAATTACAACCCTGAAGATAAAGCCAACTATCTGGGATCAAAAACGCTGATCAGCTTTGCCGAACAGCACGGTTTATACAACCTCAAAGACGGCGAGTTTGATTTCCATAAAGCCTATTCGCAAGACGTTGAAAACGATGTCACCTACAACTACCCACGCGTTTGGACAGTGCAGCACATGTTCAATCCGGATCTGAAAACGACGATTACCGATGGCACCGCGTTCCCAGTCTTCTTAAAACCCGCGCACAAAATCTCCGTTGCCGATGTTCAGTCCGCGCTGCGTAATCACTATCAGGGAACGGCGCACGACCCGTATGCCAACAACAATCCCAAAGAGCCATATCGCCCAATTTCCGTATTCCGCACCCAAGAATCTCACGTACTTCAGGTACGGCCAAAACTCCCTAAAGCCATTGGTGAAGTGGCCTACGTCGCCATCGGCATGCCATCGCTCAGCGTTTATGTTCCCTACTACCAAGGTATGGAGCATTATCTTCCCGGCTATGATAAAGGCACCGACAAATTCAGCGATGATTCAGTGAGTTGGAAATATCGCCAGTTGCAAACGCTCGTGATGCAAAACTACAACGCCTATGCGCCTGAGGTCGAAAAGGCCTATGCCGAGTTTGAGAAAAATACGGCGGTTCAGCAAACGGCGATGGAAAAAGAGTATCTAAAACTCTATCAGTCTCAGCCGCAGCAGGCGCAAAAAGTGCTACAGACGTTTGAAGATAAAGTGATGCAGGATGCGCTGAGTCTGACAGAACAGCTGACTCGCCAAGTCATGACGCAAATGACCCACGATACCGACATGAAATATCACTTCGAAGGCGCATAACAGCGGCGCAAGCAAAGAATCATCAGGGCCGGGAGCGTATCGAGAGTTTCCGGCCATCCCTCTCACCATATTGGCCCTTATTCACTTCTGAAATGGATAGCCCTTTTGGATAATTTCCATCATCTCTTGGGTATAAGGCGTGACGGGCGTTTTCACCAGCGCGGGGAAAAACACCATGGGGGAAGGAAAAACTTCAACAACATAGCTATGACTGAGTTTGCTGGCATCCACCTCTGACGCCGGCAGCAGCGTCGCCGCGGCAAGTCCAGACTCGATCCAATCTAGAATCGCCTCCGGCTGGGTAATATGCATAATCACATGGGGATGCTTACCGCCTTTATGAAAGTGATCCAATAAAATCTCATCGGTTCCGGCATCTTTAGCGCGATGCAATAAAACCAGAGGAAACTGGCTTAGCGCGAGATAGGGAAAGGGCGAAACAGGCGCTTCGGCTAACAGCTTGTGAGATATCACGGCTACAACGGGGATCGGAGGAAACGTGATGCAGTCAAATCCCTCAAATTTTCTCGGTTTTTGAATCAGCGCAACATCAATTAACCCCTCATTCAAATGCGATTCCAGATAGCTCGAATCGAGCACTGAAATATGTAATTCAGCATCGGGATTACGTCGATGTAGTTCCAAGAGCAGCGGCTTAAAATAGCGCTGAAATAGATGCGTGAGCCCCACTTTTAAAACTTTGGTTTCACGATTCGAGAGAAGTTTGGTTTCCCGCGCCGTATCTTCTATCTGGCGTAAAATATCGCAGGCTTTGCGATAAAGATAATAGCCGGCCTCGGTTGTTTCTAGACGATTACCATTGCGTACAAATAACGGAGCGTTGAGCTCATCTTCCAGCTCTTGGATCCTTTTACTCAACGGCGGTTGAGCCATATTCAGCGCCCTTGCTGCTTGGCTAATCGATCCCTGCTCCACCACCTTACAAAAGTATTTCAGCCTTTTCAGATCCACTTACGCGCTTCCCTTTATCATTTTCACCCCACAAGTTTCGCACCGTAAAGCCACACTGACTAATACTCCACGGCAATATTCCACGGCAAGAATAGAGAGTATCGGTATAGCCACTATGATCGAAACGGTATTGGTCTTGAAATTCAATTAAGAATATATCTATTCCTAACCAACGCCCTCTTATCTCAAGGCAGAATAATGGACAATACACCGAATAATAAAATCAAAAACCCCATTCATGATTTACGCTCCGCGCTGGCTTTTTTAGCCGCACAGCCCGGCGAATTAGTCTCTACCGATGTTGAAGTCGATCCGTGCGCTGAACTATCCGGCGTGTATCGCTACGTAGGCGCAGGTGGAACCTGCCTGCGCCCAACGCGTAAAAATGGCCCTGCCATGGTGTTCAACAAAATTAAAGGATTCAACGATATTAGCGTCGCCATTGGTTTGAATGGTTCACGCAGCCGCGTAGGACATTTTCTCAACTGCGAACCTGAAAATCTGGGGCATCTGCTGAGAAACTCGGTGAAAAATGCCGTCGCGCCCGTGACGGTGGGTGCTGATAAAGCGCTGTGCCAGCAGGTGATTCATTTCGCCGACGATGCAGATTTTGACCTACGCAAACTGCTGCCAGCACCAACCAACACCGAAGAAGACGCCGGTCCGTATATCACCATGGGGCTGTGCTACGCCTCCGATCCCGACACGCATGAATCTGACATCACCATCCATCGCCTGTGCGTGCAAAGCCGCGACGAGCTTTCGATGTGGCTCACGCCCGGTCGCCACATCGATGCCTTCCGCATGAAGGCTGAAGCGCAGGGAAAACCATTACCGATTTCAATCAGCATTGGGGTCGATCCCGCAATTGAAATCGCCGCCTGCTTTGAACCCCCAACCACGCCGCTTGGCTTTGACGAACTGAGTATTGCGGGTGCCCTGCGCGGCCACGCCGTTGAAATGGTTCAGTGCAAAACCATCAATGAAAAAGCCATTGCCCACGCCGAGATTGTGATTGAAGGCGAACTCTTGCCCAATGTACGGCTGCGCGAAGATCAAAACACCAATACCGGCAAGGCAATGCCTGAATTCCCCGGCTATACCGGCGCGGCCAAAGATGCGCTGCCGGTCATTAAAGTCAAGGCCGTAACCCATCGCTTCAACCCTATCTGGCGTACCACCATTGGCCCAGGCGAAGAGCATGTGAATATGGCGGGTATACCCACCGAAGCCAGCATTTTAGATATGGTTGAACGCGCCATGCCGGGCAAACTTCTCAACGTCTTTGCCCATTCTGCGGGCGGGGGAAAGTTACTAGCGGTGATGCAGTTTAAGAAAAGCGCCGCCGTAGACGAAGGTCGCCAGCGGCAAGCCGCGTTGCTGGCTTTCGCTGCCTTCTCTGAGTTGAAGCACGTTATTCTCGTCGATGAAGATGTCGATATTTTCGACAGCGACGACGTGATGTGGGCAATGCAGACCCGTTATCAAGGCGATGTGGATACGATTTTCATTCCCGGCGTTCGCTGCCATCCGCTCGATCCTTCACAGATGCCAGACTACAGCCCCTCCATTTTGCAAGAAGGGATGTCATGTAAGACCATTTTTGACTGTACGGTTCCGTTCCATTTGAAAGCCCACTTCGAGCGTTCTCGTTTCAAAGAGGTGGATGTGAAACGCTTCCTGCCTGATTTTAAATAATCACTGGCGATAGAGGGTAAAAGGTGGATAAAAAAATGCCGAACCCTATGAATTTGGGTTCGGCGATATAATAACACGACTACTTTTATAGCGCCTTTAGGGCTTTTAATTCTGACTCAACGCGTTGAGTTTAAGATTTAGAAAATAAGGCACGTCGGGACAGATTTACGCTCACGCTGCTATCCTGCACCGGTAACGACAGCAGCATCTTCAACGTATCCGTCACGAGTGCCCTGCCTTCATCTGCGCTGATATGCGGTTCAATCGGCGACATCAATGAGCAGGACAACAGCTGGCCGGTTTTAGGTAATTCACCGACCATAAACGTCATGTCGCCACGCGGCAGGGAAAGCGCAATTCGCTCGCCGAGTTTGCGCAAAGACCAAACCTGATCCGGCCCCGGCAAAATCACCACGCTTAGCATCCACGGCGTTAATACCGTGCCGAGCCACTGCCCTTCATGCTGCTGCATCTCAACCACGATCGGCATTTCGGCACGATAGAACGGCAGCGTCGCCATCTCTTCCTGCGCAATCTGTTGGTACTGTTCTATCAAAAGATCGGCAGGATTTTGCTCAAAACCCCAAAATTCATCAGCACCGATAGCGGTCAAATCATGTTCAGAAGGCATGTACCGCTCCTTTATGCTCTATTTGGCAACCATCGTTACGCAGAAGCTGGACAATACGATCCATGGCTACAGGGATCGCCGCCTCAATCGCCGACGTCAGACCAATATGCGGCTCCAGAGACTCTGGCACCACGCCCACCAGCGTTAAGCGCTGTGGAAACTCATCGGTGAGATGCAACGCAGAAAGCACGTCGCACAGCCCAAGTTGATGTGGTGAAATTTTCCGGCTAAAAAATGCCGGAACTTCGTCGTCACACAGCGTAATGACGCTGCCGGGTGCGCTATCGCTGAGGACCGCATCGGCCACAATCAGATGATCGCGGCTAGCCATGTACTCCATCAGCTCCATGCCCGCGGTTCCGCCGTCCATCAGCTCAATGCCTTCAGGAAAACGGAAATCGCGTTCTAGGCGCTCAATGATGCGCACGCCAACCGCCTCATCGCTGAGCAATAGGTTGCCAATACCTAAGATCAGCGTATTCATCACAGCACCTTAACCTTGGTCACTTCGCCACCGCGCGTGTCCACCACGTGCACCGCACAAGACATGCATGGGTCAAAGGAGTGCACGGTGCGCACCACTTCCAACGGTTTTTCGATATCTTCGATAGGCGTGCCGATGAGCGCTTGCTCATACGGGCCCGGCTCGTCGTTGGTGTTACGCGGGCCAGAGTTCCATGTGGAAGGCACAACCGCCTGATAGTTTTCGATCTTGCCGCCTTTAATTACGATCCAATGCGAAAGCATGCCGCGCGGCGCTTCTTCAAAACCGACGCCGCGATACTCTTTATCTTCCAAAATTTCAGGCTTGATAAAGGCAACGTGATCGCCTTTGCCGATGTTGTCGATCAGCGCCTGCCACTGTTGCAGCAGGGTATCTTTCAGTACACAGCAGCGCACCGCACGACCAATAATGCGTCCCATGGTGGAATGCAACTGCTCGGTTTGTAATGCTTTGCCATTCAGCGTTTTATACAGACCGTTCACTTCATTGAAGTGTTTCACCGTATCAGGATGCTTAGCCGCCAGTTTCACCAGCAGATCGGCCAGCGGGCCGACTTCTACCACTTTGCCGTAGAAGGTTGGGGATTTCACCCATGAGTACTTACCCTCATCCTGCCAGCCGGTGTAGTTCGGTTCGGTTTTACCTTCCCACGGCTTTAAGATTGCATCGTCTTTATACCAAGAGTGTTTGCAGCTTTCGGCAATACCGTCGATCAACCATTCATCCTGATGGCTGGTGATTGGGCGATAGTTAGCCATATCACCATTTTCAATGTAGCCGCCCGGCAGCAGGAAGCTACCGCCTTTGGCATCGGTTGGCAGCTCTGGCACGCTCAGATAGTGCTTCGCACCTTCGCCCAATGACAGCCATTCTGGGTAGTTTGCCGCAATAATTGCCGCATCCACTTTGTAAACCTGCTCAATGAACTCACCCAGACGTTCAATAAACATCTTCACATACATCAAACGTTCCAGATTCAGCACGCTTGGCGCATCCAGATTGATTGGGTTAGCCACGCCACCCACGGCCAAGTTTTGGATATGTGGGGATTTACCGCCTAAAATCGCCACTACGCGGTTTGCATCACGTTGGCATTCAAGCGCCTGCAGGTAGTGGGCAACCGCAATCAGGTTTACTTCTGGCGACAATTTCATCGCCTTGTGGCCCCAATAGCCGTTGGCAAAAATACCCAACTGGCCGCTGGCCACCAAGTCGCGGATTTTCTGCTGTACCTTGGTGAACTCTTCCGAGCTATTCAGCGACCACGTTGAGACACCTTTCAGCATGGCTTCGCATTTTTTAGGATCGGCGTTCAGCGCAGAGGTGATGTCCACCCAGTCCAGCGCTGATAACTGGTAAAAGTGCACAATGTGGTCATGGATGCTGTGGGCTGCCACGATCAGATTACGGATATGCTGCGCGTTCACCGGCACTTCAGCGCCGATCGCATTTTCCACCGCGCGCACTGAAGCAATGGCGTGGATGGTGGTACATACGCCGCAAATACGCTGAACAATCATCCACGCATCGCGCGGGTCGTTGCCTTTGACAATCTCTTCCATCCCGCGCCACATGGTGCCGGATGACCAAGCCTTGGTGACTTTGCCGTTTTCAATTTCGCAGTCAATGCGTAGATGGCCCTCGATACGGGTGATCGGGTCGATAGTGATACGTTGGCTCATACTTTAGCTTTCCCTCGGGCCTGATAATCTTTATGTACACGTTCAAGCGATGGCAACACCGGTAAAATCCGGATTAGCAACAAATAGGCACAGACTTCAATCGCCACAAAGCCGACTGAAATCAGAAGTTCTTCTGACGTTGGGAAATAGTGGTAACCATTGCCCGGATTGAACGCCAGCAGTGAGTAGTTCATACGCCACAGCGCAGCACCCAGCAGCATACTTAGCGCGCCAAGGAACAGCATGCGCGAATCGCGGCGGAATCTGTCCCAATGGAATACCAGCAGCGGGAAGAGCATCAGCCCAATTTCGCACCAGAATGAAATGGAGTAGCGGTTCCACTGTGAGAGGTACTCTGACTTATCTCGCAGCACAATTTCCGCAAAGCGCAGCGCAACGAACAGGATGAGGAAAATATCGATAACCTGCGTCAGTCGATAGAACAGCGGCTTTTCATTCGGGCCTTTACCTGCTAACCCTGCCTGTACCAGCGAGCCTTCAAACACCACAATGGAGAAGCCCATAATGAATGCCGTCAGCAATGAGAACACCGGCAGCAGCTCGTAGCTTTGCCACAGCGGATGAATTTTATTCCCCGCAGCAATCATCAACGATCCCATTGAAGATTGGTGCATGGTTGGCAGCAGCGCGCCGAGTGCCAGAATGAAGAACATGATTTTATTCAGCCACTTCATTGGCACTTTCCAGCCAAATTTCTCCAGTACGACAGGCGCAAACTCCAGCGCCATCACGCCGATATACACCGTCATACATACCGCGGTTTCAAACAGCACCGACGAGGTATTAAAGTGTCCTGGCAGATAGAAATAAGGCAGGTTCCAGTAACGGCCCACGTCAATGGTGATTGATAATCCCCCTAACGAATAACCGAACAGGCTCGCCAACAGCGCGGGACGCACCAGCGGGTGATATTCACCTCGGTTGAAAACGTATACCGCCCACGCAAGCGCCCAACCACCACAGGCAAAACCTGTGCCGATGAGCAGGTCGAATGAAATCCACAGTCCCCATGGATAACCTCCGTTCAGATCGGCAACGGAGCCAATCCCGAAGATCAAACGTTTGAGGATGAAAATGCCGCATAGCACCACGAAGGGCGCCATCACCATTACCGGCCAGCTAACAAGGCGACCACCTAACGGACTGGCTTTATGTTCACTCATGATCATCATCTCCATCATGGTGGTTTTTGGTGTTACGACGGATCATGACCGACAGACCTGTCAGAACCACCAGCGGCAAGATCATGCCTTTATAAACGGTATGCTGAATGTGCTCAGAGCGTGCGCCAGTTGAGAGTTCAGCCAGTTTCGGCATGCCTAGATTTTCATACGGCACCCCCGCCAGCACTATCACCTGCGTTCCACCGCCCTCTTTTTCGCCGTAGACATAAGGCTGATACTTGGCAAGCGGATGCAGATAGTTATCACCACCGTTCAGGGTTTGACGCGGATAGGCATATTCAACCCCCGGTTTTGCCGCCAAACGCTTTTTGGCCTCAGCCAGCAAATCATCACGCGTACCAAAGATAACCGCACCGGTTGGGCAAACTTCGACACAACCCGGCAGTTGGCCTTTGGTAATACGCTCAAGCCCTTTTTGATCGCACAGCTGGCACTTATGAATCTCACCAAACGGGTTGTGATAATCATATTTTGGAATGTCGAACGGACATCCCACCATGCAGTAACGACAGCCCGTACAAACGTCAGGGTCGTAATGCACGATGCCGGTTTTGGGATCTTTTTTCAGCGCCTGTACTGGGCATACCGAAACACAGTTAGGGTCGACGCAGTGCATGCACTGTTTTTTGATATAGGCGTAGCCGTTTTCGACCTGATCTTTATTAACGCCGCTGCCGTCTTGCCACACCTGAATAATGTTGTTGGTGTAAGGCGTTAATTTATCGTTGTTAGACCACGTTTGTGGCCCGTTAGGATTGATCTGGTTTTTGTTCAGCTTCTGACACTCAGCCACGCAGGCTTGGCAGCCTACGCACAGCGTTGAGTCATAGAGCATGCCAACCGCACCGGGGATCGGCGGTTTGTTTTCTACCGCTGCCTGCGCAGTGTTCGATGTCACCGTGCCTGCAGCCAACGCCCCCGCAGAGGCAAACTTAATAAAGTTTCTTCTATTCACGGTTACTCCCCCCGTGAATCGTGGTGCTCAGCGTGGCTTTTCTCAGCGTTTTGGCGCTCCGACTCATGGCGCTTTTGCTGGCGACCAAGCTCACGTACCGTCATCAAGCTGACCCCAATCAGGATCCCCAAAGCGCCACCAATCAGGCCGGTTGCCGTTGGTGAAATATGTCCACCTTCGCGATTGGCCACGCCGGGTTTATCCACGCGCGGCGTTGGATTTTCAACGTTCGCCAGTTGGAAAATCCCTTTGGTGAAACCAATGCCCTGCTCGTTACAGCCATAGCACGGATGACCGATACCGACCGGCCAGATGCCGCCGCCGATATCACAGAACTCCAACGTTGAGCAGTTGCCGTAGGTTTCTGGGCCTTTACAGCCTAAGTGATACAAACACCAGCCTTGGCGATGACCGTGGTCACCAAACTCTTTGGCAAAACGCCCAGCATCGAAATGAGGACGACGCTCACAGTTTTCGTGGATTAAACGTTCATAGGCAAACAGCGGACGATGCTTGCTATCTAACTCAGGCAGCTTGCCGTAGGTGATGTAATACACCACGGTCGTCAGGAAGTTGTGCGGGTTTGGAGGGCAACCAGGGATGTTGATAACCGGTTTACCGATGGCTTCTTCAAGGCTTACCGCACCGGTTGGGTTGCCGCCGGTGGCAGGAACACCACCCCATGCGGCACAGGAGCCAATCGCGATAACCGCTGCCGCATCAGCGGCTGCACGGCGAATATGATCGACAATAGGTTCACCGGCGACCATGCAATAAACGCCGCCGTCTTTTAACGGAATGGAGCCATCAACAACCAGAACATATTTGCCTTTATAACGCTTCATCGCGTTATGTTTATTTTCTTCGGCTTGATGTCCGAAAGCCGCAGATAGCACCTCATGATATTCGAGTGAAATAGTATTGAGGATCAGGTTCTCAATTGTTGGGTGCGTGGCACGCAACAGGGACTCAGTACAGCCGGTACATTCTTGAGCGCCAATCCAAATAACGGGTGGTCTCTGTGGATTTGTGATTGCCGCAGCCATTTCTGCTGCCGCATTGGAACTTAGCCCTAGTGTAGCGGCCATACCCGCACACAACTTCATGAAGTCACGACGGTTCACACCGTGAGCGGATAGAAAGTTATCCTCAGCCATTCGTAGTATTCCTTAGATGCGCATTCGTCTGGCGGAATGCTTAGGTAGTGAAATGCTAAGGATTAACCCTACTAGTTGTGGTTGATCTTTATCAAGTTGAGAAGGATTAGTGGAAGGTCAACACCAATAATGTGAATAAAACCGATTCAGCGGAAATTAAATAGCGCAAATATTCCGCAATATATTATTTCTATAAATTGAAAATATAGGATTTCAGATTACTTTCGTATGAATTTTCTTAATTTAGAGGAATACCTAAATGAGAGTAGTTTGTATTAATGACGGTAAATTAGAATTAAATAAATTAAATTCATTTAGTTTTATTTATTTAGTTAAATAATTATTTAGGAAGCGGCGCGGAAATAGTATTACCTCCCAACCTTCCTTTAGCAACGAGTTGACTTACCCCCTCCCAACCTCCCCCTTCGCAGGGGGAGGAGCAGATCGAGGGCCTTACAAACATCACCGAACAGTTCCCTCCCCTGACAATAAGCTGGCATTCCCCACTCCCAACCTCTCCCTTTGCAGGGGGAGGAGCAGATTGAGGATCTTACAAACATCACCGAACAGTTCCCTCCCCTGACAATAAGCTGGCATTCCCCCCTCCCAACCTCTCCCTTTGCAGGGGGAGGAGCAAATTGAGGATCTTACAAACATCACCGAACGGTTCCCTCCCCTGCGAAGGGGAGGGTTAGGGTGGGTTGGGTTTAAACAGGCTTAAAGGCTATAGCTTGTGCACTGCACGCCGTTCACATACAGCTTACGTTGTTCGCTTTGCGGCAGACGGATAACGATTTCCTTCCACGCGGGCTGGAAATCACCTTTGCGGGTAAACGTCACATCTATACGTTGGTTATCGGAAGCGATCTCCCAGTTAAGCCACAGTGCCTGGCCTTCTCGCCAAGCATAGGTTTCACCATCATCATCAAATAGCATGCCGCGATCGCAACCTTTACCCATCGGAGGGAACAGCATCAGTTCGCGAGAATCATCTGCGGCAGCATCTACGAATGCGGTACGTCCAGACAGCGGTAACATCGCCCCTGCACGCACGACCAGCGGTAAGCGCTCTAAAGGAGCCTCCACGGTGATAGACTGACCGCCGCTAAACCATTGTCCGGTGTAGAAATCATACCAGCCGCTTTCGTTGGCAGGCAGATAGATTTCACGCTGACGCTGTCCTTGTTCCACCACGCTCGCCACCAGCAAATCCTTACCTAACATAAAATCATCGGTTTCTGCGAAGGTCGCCGCATCATTTTCATGATCGAGGAAGGTCGGACGCAGCATCGGCTCATCGTTTTCACTCGCCTGCCACAGCAAGGTATAAAAATACGGTAGCAGGCGATAACGCAGCACGATGGCATCACGAATGGCCGGCGTCACCGCCGGATACATCCACGGCTCATTTACCGTGTGATCGTCGTTCCACGAGTGAATGGTAAAGCGTGGGTGCATCACGCCGTTTTGAACCCAGCGCACAAGCAACTCGGCATCTGGTTTGTCGCCGGAGAATCCACCAACGTCATGACCCACATTATATAAGCCAGACAGACTCATCCCCACGCCCATTCGCGTGTTGTAACGCAACGTCTGCCAGCTTGTCCGGTTGTCGCCGCTCCACGTTTGAACATAGCGCTGCATGCCCGCACAGCCGGAGCGTGAGATCAGATAAGGACGCTGTTTAGGCGCGAAACGCTGTTGCGCTTCTAAAGAAGCACGCATCATCAGTAGCGGCATCACCGGACGGATCTGTTTAATCGCAATTTCTTGGCCAAACCCATGACAGCGCGCCTCACCGTCCCATACTTCATATTCGTTATTATCATTCCACGTCGAGCCAATGCCCATTTCTAGCAGTTGCTGAGTCACGTTATCTTGCCACCACTTCACCGTAGCGGTGTTGGTGAAATCAAGGTGGGAGCCTTCGTCATCCCAGAATACCGAGCGCTCCGCGCAGTCCGATTCTGAATCACGAATGAATAATCCCTGCTGCGCCACTTCCTGATATTTAGGGTGATCCTGCAACAAACACGGTTTGATGTTTGCTGCCAGTTTGATCCCTGCATCGAGGAAAGCCTGTGACATCACCTTTGGTTGAGGCACTTTGTCGTAGTTCCAGTTGAAGACATAACGCTTGTTGTTAATCGAGGTGTAACCCGACGACAGTTGGAATGAGTCACATGGAATATCGTGCTCGCGGCACAACTCGATAAACTTCATCAGCTGATTCTGTGCATCTGGAGCATCGGTGTAATACATGGTTGAGCCGCTATAGCCGAGGCTCCATTTTGGCCCAAAAAATGTTTTACCGGTCAGTCGCACAAAGGCTTTAGTGACGTCCAGAACCTTTGGCCCAACGAACATGTAATAGTCTAAGTCACCCGCTTCCGCCTGATAGCGACGGTAGGCTAAATGGTAATTATCCAGCTCGTTGCCCAGATCCAACATAGTGCTGCTGAGGTTGTCATAAAACAGGCCGAAGCTAACGTCTTCTTTGCGCGTAATCGTGAACGGAACATGCTTATACAGCGGATCGGTTGACGCCGCGTTATAACCCATCGCATCCAAATTGCGCATTTCATAACGCCCACCGGTGCGGTTAAGATCGCCTGCTTTTTCTCCCAAACCATAGTAGCTTTCGGTTGGGAAACGGCGCTGATAATGAGCAACGCCATCACCGTGCGCATTCAGTAAATAAGCGCTGGTTGGACGGTCTGCCGCCAGCGGCAGCCATTCACCTGCCTGGTTACAATATTCCCACTCTAACCACAGCGGTTGATGTACCGTCACCCGCATTTTGTCGGTGCTGATACACAGTTCAGCATCACGCTGTACCAGCTCAAAAGCAGGCCGTGCGAAACCCTCGGTGCTTTCACGATCACGCCCCTCCCAAGGCACATCCGTTTGCGGGGCAATACTCCACGTACGGTTCAGCGCCAGCTCCCCGCGCTGTTTTATCAGCACGCGAAACAGCCCTGACTCTAAAATGTAGATGCGGAATAAATGCTGACCATCGACTTTTAACTCAACGTGATCGGCTGCTTGGCGATTCAGAACCCAGTTTTTCAACGTTTTCATTCTATAATTCTTCCAAAAATTTAAAGGATCAGGCCTGACGCGGCTTCTGGCGGCGTTCGGCAATAAAAGCAATCAGGAATACGGCGCCAATCAGGTCAAAGAAGCCCATGGCGATAAATAGCGGGTTGTAGCCAATTTTGTCGGCGGTCACGCCAATCAGGAGTGAGAACAGGAAACTGGCGATCCACGCAAAGGAACCACGCATCCCGTTCACGGTGGCCATTTGGCCTTTATCGAATGATTCAACCACCAAGGCGCTCAACATGCAGGAGATCACCTGATGACCAAAGCCGCCAACGGAAATCAACGCAATGGTGATATAAGGGTCTTTGGTGATTGCCACCAGCGCCAGTGAGATCATCAGGAATGCACCGGTGACCGAGCTGGCTACGATAGAGTTCACGCGCGAGGTGCCAAAGATCTTGGCGTAAATACGCGTGAGATATCCGCTGGCTACGCTGCCTAAATCCGCAGCCAAGAACGGCAGCCAGGCAAACATCGCAATCTGTTTTAGATCCATGCCGCGTTCATTAGCTAAATAAAGCGGAACCCAAAAGCTCAGCACGGCCCATGCGGGCTCAGCCATAAATGCCGGAATGGCGATACCATAAAAGCGTTTATTTTTAGACACTGTGGCTAGCGCTTTGAAGAACGGCAGCTTAACCGGCGCAGGCTCGTTATCCTGCTTGATATATTCCAGCTCAGATTTGCTTAAATTCGGGTGTTGATCGGGATTGTGGTAGAACAGCCACCACAGCACCACCCACAGCATGGCCAGAACCCCAGAGAACATAAATGCGCCCTGCCAGCCAAATGAAACATGGGCAACCACGATAATCGGCGGTGCAAGCATTGCGCCAATCGAGAAACCGACTCCGGCCCATCCCGCTGCGATTGGGCGCTCTTTTTTCGGGAACCATTCACCGATGGTTTTGGCATTGGCTGGCGTTGCCGCGGCTTCCGCTCCGCCCATAAAGAAGCGTAGGATCGCCAGCTGCATCCAACTACCGGCTCCCGCATGGAGCATGCACATCAACGCCCAAATCCCCGCACAAATCAGAAATCCAAGCTTTAGGCCAATCACGTCGATCAGCCAGCCGCACAGCGGTTGGAAAACAGTATAGGCAATCTGAAAAGCACCCACGATCCACGAATACTGCTCAGTGGTCATCCCCAGACTGGTTTTTAATTCTGGTGCCAAAATCCCTAGCGAGTTACGCGTGATGTAGTTAACTGTCACCCCCAGCAGGAACAGCGCCAACATCCACCAGCGTAGGTTCTTAATCTTGCGTTTTTCCTTTACAGCCACAGCCGGTTGATTCATATCAAGACTCATGGTGATCCCCTGGTCGCAGTAGCAATATGCAGTCGGCTGAACACATTGTTGGTATAGAGCTTTTTGAAATGTGTCTTACCAATAAGAATATCGCTATTTATGACTATACATTTGATTTTTAATTTAATTATCCATTTTTGTGACCAAGATAACGCTTGTAATTGGTCGACCAATTGAGAGTAAAGAAGTTAAAAACGTGGGGATACGCACTTTTTTGCAAAGATTTTCATGCGACTCTTGGAATTCACTGTTTTCGGTCAAGAACTCCCGCTGTGTGGCGATTATTGGCTTATGAAAATTTTGTCATTTTCGAATTTGAACGAGATCACAAAATGAACGGAAAGCTAAAAATCCGCGAAATTGCCGCTCAAACAGGGCTTTCTATCAGCACGGTATCGCGCGTTCTATCCGGAAAATCGAATACCAGTGAAGCGGCTAAACAGCGGGTTTTAGCCTCAGCGCGCCAGCAGGGTGTCTTGGATGAGATCTCTACGGGAAGAATGCTGCTTAACGGGCTGGTGGTGTTTGCTCCCCAGCGCGCATTTGACGTGCGGTCTGACATCTTTTACTACAAGGTGATCCAAGGGATTGCTCAAGCGCTGGAGCCTCACGAGGTTCGGCTGCGCTATTGTTGCTTGGAGGAAAATGACAGCGATGTCTCCCTCTTCCTGCAAAAAATGAACGAGCCCGCCACCGAGGCCGCGATGCTGATTGGCATTGACGATCCCTATATCCACTCTCTCGCCGCAGACTTAGGCAAACCCTGTATTCTGATCAACTGCCGCGATCGCAAAATGCGTTTGCCCGGTATTGCCCCCGACCACCAAACCATCGGCGAATTCTCTGCAAACTATCTTTTTGAACAGGGGCATCGCCACGTTTTGCATCTACTTTGCCTGCGTCGCTATACCATGGAACTGCGCTTGGCCGGCATTCGTGAAGCCTATCAAGCACATAATCTTCCCTTTAATAGCGACGATACCCTGCTCACCGCGCCCAGTTTTGGTGCCGCAGATGCAGAGCTTGCCGTGGCTCAATTTCTTGAACATTGCCCTGCCGAACATCGTCCAACCGCCATCCTTGCTGGGGGTGACTATATGGCGGTGGGCGCCGTGAATGCCCTCTTAAAAGCCGGACTGCGCGTACCGCAGGATATTTCCGTAATGAGCATGGACGGATTCAATCTGGCCGCTATCCACGATATTCCACTCACTTCGGTTCACGTACCTAGAGACGAATTAGGCGAGGAAGCGGTGCGCATGCTGCAACGACGACTCATGCAGCCAAACACGCCGCTAGGCAATTTATTATTAAACGGAACGCTGGTGGCACGAGACTCGGTTCGCCGCATCCGAACCAGCCAAAATCAGGCCTTGGTGCAAAAAGACGGGGTTTATGGTTAAAAGCGCCCCGCTCAGCCTTGAGTTCATTCACTATTATTTGAGGTTCCACCTTAAATATGAAGGGTGTGCTAATAAAGCCTGTGGCAAACTGTGCTCACTTCCATCCGCTGCTTAGCAGCCAATACGAGAGATAATTCCGCGATGAAATGGCTTTGCTCGCTCAGTCTGGTCGCAGGACTGATTGCAACTACTCTGTCTCCTGTTCACGCAGACACAACCCAACCCGTTCACCCAATGGTGAAACCGCAATCCACACAGGCGCGTGATGCTTTCGTAACCGATCTGCTGAGCAAGATGACGCTTGATGAAAAAATAGGCCAAATGCGCCTTATCAGCGTGGGACCAGACAATCCTAAAGAAGCCATTCGCGAGATGATCAAACAGGGTCAGGTCGGAGCTATTTTTAACACCGTGACCCGTCAAGACATCCGCAAAATGCAGGATCAGGCTATGCAGCTTAGCCGCCTGAAAATCCCTCTGTTTTTCGCCTATGACGTGGTTCACGGCCAACGTACCGTTTTCCCTATTAGTCTCGGTTTAGCGTCAAGTTGGGATCGTAATGCGGTCACCACCGTTGGGCGTATTTCAGCCTATGAGGCCAGCGAAGATGGACTAAATATGACGTGGGCGCCGATGGTCGATATCACCCGCGATCCACGCTGGGGACGTACCTCAGAGGGCTTCGGTGAAGACACCTATCTGACCTCCGAAATGGGCCGTTTGATGGTTGAAGCCATGCAGGGTAAAAACCCGGCCGATCGTAATTCGGTCATGACCAGCGTGAAACACTTCGCCGCCTATGGCGCAGTGGAAGGTGGACGCGATTACAACAGCGTGGACATGAGCCCGCAGCGTTTGTTCCAAGATTACATGCCGCCGTATAAAGCCGCACTCGACGCGGGCAGCGGCGGCGTCATGGTATCGCTCAATTCCATTAACGGCACACCAGCAACGTCTAACAGTTGGTTATTAAAAGACGTGCTGCGCGACCAATGGAATTTTAAAGGCATCACCATCAGCGATCACGGCGCAATCAAAGAGCTGATTAAGCACGGCGTTGCCAGCGATCCTGAAGACGCCGTGCGCGTGGCGGTGAAATCCGGCATCGACATGAGTATGAGCGACGAGTATTACAGTAAATACCTACCCGGCTTGGTCAAAAGCGGACGCGTGAGCGAAAAAGAAGTCGACGACGCGGCACGTCACGTTCTAAACGTGAAATATGATATGGGTCTATTCAACAATGCCTACAGCCACTTAGGGCCTGTTGGTTCAGATCCTGTTGATACCAATGCGGAAAGCCGTTTGCATCGACCAGAAGCGCGCAGCGTGGCGCGTGAAAGCATGGTGCTGCTGAAAAATCGTCTGGATACCCTGCCGTTGAAAAAATCCGGCACTATCGCGCTGATTGGCCCTCTGGCCGACAGCAAGCGTGATGTGATGGGCAGTTGGTCTGCGGCGGGAGTGGTCGATCAGTCTATTACCGTTTTACAAGGTCTGCGCAATGCGGTGGGTGATAAAGCTCAAATCGTATATGCCAAGGGGGCAAACGTTTCGAACGATCTGGGGATCACTGATTTTCTAAATCTGTATGAAAAAGCCGTGAGCGTCGATACCCGAACGCCACAGGCGATGATTGATGAGGCGGTGGCTACGGCTAAAAAATCGGATGTTATCGTCGCCGTCGTGGGTGAAGCTCAGGGTATGGCGCACGAAGCATCGAGCCGTAGCGATATCACCATCCCACAGAGCCAACGCGATCTGATTGCCGTACTGAAGCAAACGGGCAAACCATTGGTTCTGGTTCTGATGAATGGCCGCCCACTGGCGCTTGAAAAAGAAGATCAGCAGGCCGATGCTATTTTAGAAAGTTGGTTCTCAGGCACCGAAGGCGGTAACGCCATCGCTGACGTGTTGTTTGGCGATTACAACCCATCGGGTAAACTGCCCATGTCCTTCCCGCGCTCTGTGGGTCAAATCCCGATTTACTACAGCCACTTGAATACCGGCCGCCCGTATAATCCAGAGAAACCAGAGAAGTATACTTCTCACTATTATGATGCCGCCAACGGCCCACTTTACCCGTTTGGCTATGGACTGAGCTACACCACCTTCAGCGTGTCCGATGTAAAAATGTCGAGCCCAGTGATGAAGCGTGACGGCAGCTTAACCGCCAGCGTCACAGTAAAAAACACCGGCAAGCGTGACGGTGCCACCGTAGTGCAGCTCTATCTACAGGATAAGACGGCGTCAATGAGTCGCCCTGTTAAAGAGCTAAAAGGCTTTGAGAAAATCACGTTGAAATCTGGCGAACAAAAGACCATCAGCTTTAAAATTGATGCCGACCAACTGAAATTCTGGAATGCATCGATGAAATATGTGTCAGAGCCGGGCACGTTTAACGTATTCATTGGCCTCGATTCACAGCGCGTAAATAAAGGTGAATTTGAGTTACTTTAAGCATTCTGATTAATTCTATCCTTAAGCCTCCCTATTTCATTGAGGGAGGCTTAATTTTTCTATCTGCTAATAAATTTATTTTATATAGCCTGATATTAATACCGCAAGAAAATACATTTCTTGAAACTTACTGACATTACCCGATATAAGCTAACCTTTATAAACTGGCATTATTCCACCTGCGGTTCATACTGGTATTCAATGAGTACATTGTAAACAAAGGTGGAATGTCATGCCGAACAAAATCATCACATGGGTTATTATGTTTGGTTTTAGCCTATCGCTGGCGCTATTAGCCAGTATGCTGGGAGAAGCTAACATATGGGCAATTCTGAGTATTTTTACCGTTACGTATTTTATCTGTGATGTTATTTATACGGTCACTGAGTAATTTCTTATTTTCAGTGACCAGACTACAAAAAAAGCATGAGTATGCCTAGCGACAGTCCCTTTTATCATAGACCATGCTAATCCGTTCCGTATCTAGAATCAACAAATACTCGACTTTGATATCAGTTGCAGAAAATATAGGCAAGGCGCAGACTCGCTTAAATGCAGACAAACCATAACTATAAAGTTTGACTCGGGTGAAACTCTCTTTGTTGATATTCATAACGTATTCATAAGTGATTTTACTATCATCACGATACACATCTCTTAATGTAACATCATTGTTTATTTTTACAGGGTATCTATTTTCATTTTTATTTTTGGCAATATACTTATCAAATTCAATCAGTGTATTCCGAGCAACCTTCTTAGCCAAGAACTCACATGTAATAAACGTACCGCAATACAATGAAAATGATAATAATACACAGAGCGCAGTAGTAACCTTCAGTTGTTTAACTGTCGTATTTTTCCTTTTTTTCCATTGATGAAACGCTATCGTACCTGCAATGCCGTAAGAAAATAAAAAAACCAAGAATATTAATGAAATGTTAATAGCATAGCAATTATAAAAAGGAACTGATTGTAGCATCATAGCTTGATTTACTAAAAAATAAATCAGTAACAGTATAACGCACGCCCTGCTACGTTTATACCCGCCATAGGTTAATAAAATAACGATGGTTTCATGCGGTAAAAAACGCCAAGTAAATCCTTTTGACATTATACCAACAATCACAAATATAGTTGTAATAGCAGCATAAAATATGCTTACCCAGCAACCACATTTGGTTGCCAGATTGATATACTTGGGCACCCGTGGTATTGAATTAGTCTCTTCAATTTCAATTGCGTGAGCTGCTAGCATACCCACATCCTTGTTATCACTGCTCATTTCAAATCCTTATAAAGCTATGCTTTACATCATTGTATTCAGGAGAATTATCATCATGAATAAACAATGGTATATCACTACCAAAGAATTTTGATCTCCAGATAGTGATATATTGAATTAAGCACTGATAACATCAGTGTGAGATAATATACAGCTCTTTGCTATATACATAGTCCTGCGGGTTGTGGGTGGGGAAACCACCAACGTAAGGCTTTAGTAGTTTAATCAGCGGCTGATAGTAGATTGGAATGATCGGCGCTTGTTGGTTGATTCGTACTTCGGCCTGCGCATATAAAACATTACGCATAACGGGATCGGACACGTTCTCCGCCTGCTTCAATAGCCGGTCATATTCGGCATCTTGCCAGTGCCCAACGTTTTCCACGCTCTCGGAACGAAGCGTGTTCAAAAACGTTGAGGGCTCATTATAGGTCGCATCCCAAGACTGACGTGACAGCATAAAATCCCCTGCCCGACGCGCATCTAAATAGGTCTTCCATTCCATGTTACGCAGCGTCACCTGTGCACCCAGTAGCTTCTTCCATTGTGAAGAAAGTGCTATGGCCGTTTTTTCGTGCAGGTCATATTTATTGTAAAACAGCTCAAATGTTAATGGATGCCGTTCGTCATACCCCGCCTGATGTAGCAATCCTTGAGCTAATACAGCTCGCTGAGCTAACGGTTCATTTAATTCATCAAATACCGGTGGCTTAAAATCAGCAACCTGAGGCGGGGTTAGCGTACTGGCAGGCTCTCGTAGCCCTAAAACTTTATGAGCGATCAGCTCGCGATCCACCGTGAGGTATAAAGCACGACGCACGCGAACATCATCAAACGGCGGTCGCGTAATATTGAAATTATAATATTCGGTGTTTAAACGCGGAATAATATGTAATTCATTCGGCATAGTTTGCTGAATATTTTTAATCTGATCGGCAGGCACCCAGGTGAGATCTAAATCACCAGCACGATAGCGGTTGTAACCAGAAACCGCGCTGTCGACCACTAAATACTCAACCTGTTTTAATACCGTTTCAGAACGATTCCAATATTGAGGGTTTTGTTTAGCCACGATTTTTTCATTCACTATGCGCTTAGCCAACACAAAGGCACCGTTAGAGACGATGTGTTCAGGCTGAGTCCAGCGTTCTCCCCATTGCGTCACCACCGCATGTGGAACCGGAAACGTTGTGGGCCACGCTAACATCGAAATAAACCACGGTGTCGGTTGTTCTAGCTGCACGCGTAAGGTTCGTACATCTAGCGCTTGTACACCCAGCGTCTGCGGTTTCATTTTTCCGCTCACAATTTGAGCCGCATTAACCACATGCCCAGCAGCAAAATAATTGGCAAATGGGCTCGCTGTGGCAGGATCAACCGCTCGCTGCCACGCAAAGACAAAATCATCAGCGGTCAATGCAGAGCCATCTGACCAACGCAAATTTTTACGCAACGTAAAGTCGATCTGCTTGCCGTCCGCGCTCACTTTCCAGCTTTCAGCCTGCGCGGGTTGTACCTTACCCTTGCCGTCCAACCACACTAGCCCTTCAAACAGATCGAGCGCTATCTGCGCGGCGGTATTTTCTTCAATTTTTTGTGGATCGAGCGTCGCGGGTTCCGCATGGTTGTTGTAGCGGAAAATCTGTTGAGGAGAGAGCGATGTCCCTGCGGGGATTTGAGCAGCATATAACGGTGCCACGCTTATCAGGCTGACCAGCCATAATGGCGACATTTTTTTCATGATATTCCCTTTTCAATGCGTGAGTGCGCGTACCTTACGCCCGCCTACTGCTGATTGCTGTGTGGGATCTCGCGAAAAATGTTTTTTAGCCTTGTTTCTCAAAGCAGTGGATAAAAAAATCCAGCCATATATCAAGGCTGGATTTTACTTACTCATTCATTCAGCTAGCTAACGATTCTTTCTTAGGCGTCAAGCGAATACCAAGACGTCGCAGCTGCCGCTTAAGCATTAACACCACCACTATCGATAAACAGATGTTCGATAAAGGCATCGCCAACCACACGCCGTCCAGACCGAATACCCACGGGAAAAAACCGAGGAATGGGAACAAGATCAGCATATTGCTCAGCGTGATAAACGTAGCATAGCGGGCATGGCCTAATGCTTGGAAGAACGTTGCGGCGAGCACGATAAAGCCATCCAAGTACATCACAAACAGATGCAGACGCAGGCCGTGAATGGTTGCCACGTGCAGCGCGCTGTCATCAGAAATAAAGATGCTGGTAAACAGCGAGGGAAGAATCAGTATCGCGACCGCTAACGCAATGCCGCCGCCGACTGCGGTCATCAAACCTAACTTTAAGACCTGACGTACCTTCTCCGGCTGGCGTGCGCCGTAATAGTAACTGACCAGCGGCTGCATTCCCCCGCATACGCCTTCGGCGAGCAGGTAATAGAAACCAATCAGATAGCTGGCGATGCCATAGGCGGCCACTTCTATTGGCCCACCGTGCTTCATGAAAAGCAGATTATGCATCATGACCACCACGCTGAGATAAAGGTACATCAGCATGCTGGAAAAACCGGTGGTTAGAGATTCCAAACTGAGGCGCAGGTTAAAAGCAATGTGCTCGCGCTGTGGTCGTAATTTGTTGTAGCGGCTGAAAACAAATCCGATGCAAATAATCACCGCCACGCTTTCACTGATTATCGTTCCTATCGCCGCGCCTTTTAATCCCCAACCCAAGCGAATGATGAACACATAATCCATCAGCACATTCAGCAGCGCTCCCGTCAGCATGGCAATAGTCGCTAACCTTGGCGCGCCTAAGTTGCGCACCAACAGCGGCATAGCGATACTGCCGAGGACAATGGGTCCCGAAATACCAATAATAGTTAAGTAATCAATGCCATAATTTTCAATAATGCCAGATGCGTCTTGCAAGCGCATAAACATTGGGGCGAAATAAACGATGCACAGACCCACGCTGATACCCATGGCGATCAACAGCCAGAATACCTGCATTAAAATGCGCCGCGCCTTATCAATTTTTTCTTCGCCCTGCGCCAATGAACAGCGCGCGCCGCTGCCCATGCCGATCATCATCCCCACCGCAAGCAAAACGCCCGACAGTGGCCAAGCCATATTAATGGCGGAAAGACCTTCAGCGCCCATCGCGTGACCGATAAAGGCACCATCGACAATCTGGTATAAACCGCTGATCAACAAGGCGGCAATAGCCGGAATACTGTAGTGCCAGAATGTACGGGTAATACTTTGCTGCAACATAACTTTTCCCAGATCTCTTTCTTATCTATTTTTCATCGCTATCAGCCTGTTTTTAAGCTGCCGCAGGCTTTGTGGAGCAAACGCTCAAACTGCTGTTGTTCTTCTGGCGTTAACGAGGCCGCCATTTGCTGAGTGGTTTGCGCATAGATATCCATCTCTTCCTTTTCTAACGCCGCGCCTTTCTCGGTGGCCTGTAGCAACGTTGCGCGGCCATCCTCAGGACAGGAAATACGTTGAATGTAACCGCGTTTTTCTAATTTGCTCACCATGGCGCTGGCGGAAGCTTTGCTCACTTTCATACACTCCGCCAGTTCCGTAAGGCGCATCCCCTGCGGGTGTTCTAATAACGCATAAAGATAGTCAAACTCGCTGTTCGTCAGCTCCATGCTGCCGCTTTGACGCGAGACTTCACGCCAGCAAAACCAGAGGTGCCACTGAAGTTTTTTCAGATCGTCAATCATTCGGGGACTCAGTTCGAAGAGGGGAAATAATTTAGTTAGGCTAACATACTAAATAACAGGCGGCAACGAAAGGATAAGTATATCGAGTCATTGTTGGGACGAGATCCCATGAAATCCTACGATTTTCTTTAAGACAATAACATCTTCTGCTATCACATTAACCTTATCGAATATTTAAAATAAACGTTTTATTTTTCACCAAGCGAATAAGAGTTACTCATACTCATTTTTAATCATAAATAAAAACTGTTATCTTTGGCCGCTCAGTCTAAAGAATCGAATATAAAAATATAATTTGCAGGCTTATTAATGCGGTGCTGCAAACAGATATTTCATTCTTTTTAATTATCACATGATGCAAAAATCAACTTTGGTGAAGGATATACTTATGATGAATAAATTTCTGATCGCGACAACGCTCGCACTAGCTACTTTATTAAGTGGTTGTGCTTCAGAATCCTCTCGTTCTTTAGAAGTAGCAAAAGTGGCTTCTTATGGAACTCAGTACAATGGCCCTCGTAGCCCAATTTCTGTTGGGAAATTCGATAACCGTTCAAGTTATATGAATGGGATTTTCTCTGACGGTGTTGATCGTCTAGGTAACCAGTCAAAAACTATTCTTGTCACTCATCTGCAACAGACAGGGCGTTTTAACGTACTCGATCGCACCAATATGGCTGAGCTGAAAGAAGAAGCCGGAATTAAAGGTCAAACTCAGAAGCTGAAAGGCGCCACCTACGTAATTACTGGCGATGTAACCGAATTTGGTCGTAAAGAGACGGGTGACCATCAGCTATTTGGTATTCTAGGCCGTGGCAAATCACAGGTCGCCTACGCAAAGGTTAACTTGAACGTTGTTAATGTTGAAACCTCTGAAGTTGTCTTTTCCTCTCAGGGAGCAGGTGAATACGAATTATCTAACCGTGAAATTATTGGCTTTGGCGGCACCGCCAGCTATGACTCAACCTTAAACGGTAAAGTACTGGACTTAGCAATCCGGGAAGCCGTTAATAATCTCGTCGCAGGGATCCAAAGCGGTGCATGGCAGCCAGCTCAATAATAAAAAACACGGATAATTATTTATGAATTTTGTCAGAAACTCTGGCTTGCTATTGGCATTCGCCGTGCTATGTGGCTGCACCACAGCACCAAAACCGCTCTATAATTGGGACAACTACCAGTCAACGGTTTATCAGTACTACCAGCTAGGTGAAACCGGCCCTGAGCAACAAATTGCCACGCTAAAGGCGAGCATCGAAAAGTCTCGTGCTAAAAGTTTGCAAGTTCCTCCTGGATTACATGCACATTTAGGAATGCTTTATAGCAATATGGGACAAATGGATCTCGCAATGGCCGAATTTAACGCCGAAAAATCACTGTATCCGGAATCTGCCACATTTATGGATTTTCTCACTCGTAAGGATAAGGGGGCAACGAAATGAAACACCTTCTTGCTCTTTGTGGTTTGATCGGCGCTTTGCTACTCACTGGTTGCGCGTCACCTGCTAAATATGACTATTCAGCATTTAAACAAAGTAAACCAAAAAGCATTTTAGTTTTATTACCGCAAAATCAGTCTCCAGAGGTGACAGCCAGCCACGGCCTGCTATCTCAGGTTACCTTCCCATTAGCTGAGGCTGGATATTATGTATTCCCCGTTGCCGTAGTGGAGGAAACCTTCAAGCAAAATGGCATGACAAATGCTGGAGAGATTAATGCCGCAAGCCCCGCCAAACTGCGCCAGATTTTCGGTGCCGATGCGGTTCTGTATCTCACGGTGACCCAATATGGTACGTCGTATCAAGTGATATCTAGTGATACCCGAGTATCCGCAACGGCGAAGCTGGTCGATCTGCATGATGGGAAAGTACTGTGGAGCGGAGCGGCCACAGCTTCAAGCACCGAAAATGATTCCAATTCGGGTGGGCTACTGGGCATGGTCGTAACGGCGATGATCAATCAGGTAAGCAACACATTAACCGATAAAAGCCACGATATTGCCGGTATTACCAGTGTACGTTTGCTATCCGCAGGTACGCCGAACGGGATCCTCTATGGCCCTCGCTCACCTAAATATGGTAAAGATGCACAATAGAATTTGAGTTTTCTATATTCAAAGCCCCGCAATGCGGGGCTTTTTTTTCACTCAGCGTGGGGGCACATTTAAGTTCGTTACATATAAATCCAGGACTGACATAAGACTCCAATCGGACACCTTAACCCTAATAACCACACCATCGGCCTAAGCCATACTGATTAAAATTATTGTTAATGGGTGATATATATCTAAAAAAGAAAAAGCCCCTGTAGCTAACGCTAGAGGGGCTTTTTTATCTGAGATGTAAACTCAGTGGAAGGACATTACAAAATCGGCTGTGCCATCTGCACCAGAGAAATCAGCGGCTGAGGGAAAATACCCAGCAGAACCACTAAGATCCCTGAAATCAGCACAACAACGCCACCGGCAGTCAGTGCCCAGTTATTTGGCGTATCACGCACCAGCGTTTCAGGTGCATGCAGGTACATACTCACGGCAACGCGCAGGTAGTAGTACAAACCAATCGCACTACCCACCACAACCGCACCGGTCAGCCACCACAGATGCGCCTGAACACCCACGGTAACGATATAGAATTTACCGATGAAGCCCAGCGTCATTGGGATACCCGCCAGAGACAGCATAGACACCGTCATCACCGCAGACAGAATTGGCTTATGCCAGAACAGACCACGATAAGAGAACAGGGATTCTGCGTCAGGGCCGCTGTATGGGCTAGACATCAAGCTCACAACACCGAAGGAGGCAAGACTTGCGAACAGATAACCCGCCAGATACACGCCAACCGCTTCAGCAGAAATTTGCTGACTCTGAACCGCAATCAGTGCCACCAGCAGATAGCCTAAATGAGACACCGAAGAGTAACCCAGCAGACGCTTGATGTTGCTCTGCGTGATCGCCATCAGGTTACCAAACAGGATGGAGCAGAATGCGATGATGCCCAGAACCAAACGTACCGTTTCGCTGTTGGTGACCGGCGCATACATAAACAGACGCATCAGCACGGCAAAGATGGCAATCTTGCTGGCGGTGGCCAAGAAGGTTGAAACCGGTGCAGGTGCGCCCTGATACACGTCTGGCGTCCACAGCTGGAACGGAACCAGTGAAAGTTTGAAACCAAAGCCAACCAGCATCATGCCCAAACCGGCTAACAACAGCGGTTCGTGCAGCATGCTATCGCTCATGCTTTTGCCTAGGCCGGCAAACGACAGGTCGCCAGATTCAGCATACAGCAGCGCCATACCGAACAGCAGGAACGATGAGGCCGCCGCTGACAGAATGGTGTACTTGATAGCGGCTTCCAGCGAGCGTTTCTGGCGATAGGCATAACCAATCAGGCCAAACAGCGGCAGCGAAATCAGTTCGATACCGATGAACAACGCCGCCAGATGGTTCGCGCAAGCCAGTACGATACCGCCCAGCGTTGCAATCAGAACCAGCAGATAGAACTCATCGCGGTTATCTGGGTAGCCTTGCAGCCATGGATAGGCAAACGTGCTGGTCGCAAGGCTCGACAGCAACACCAAGCCGATATACAGCATGGAGAAACTATCAACGCGAAACAGCGGCGTTACGTTTAACGAGCCATCCGTTGCAGAAAGAAGCTGCCCCACAAAATAGAGCGAAAGCAGCGCTAGGTTCAAACCGATCACTGTCACCGTTGCGTTGACGAAGTGGTTGCGTCGCCACGCAATGCACAGCATCACAACCACCACCGTCAATCCGACGATCAACAGCGGTAACAGTGCGATCAGATGTTGAGGAGTTATTGTCATGGCGAATTACGGCCTTGTTGTTAAAGTTGAAGCAGAGCTAAACCAGTGTTGCACGTTCGTCATTGCGGCACTGGACGTATCCAGAATCGGCTGAGGATAAACACCCAGCGCAACCAGCAGAACCACCAGCAGCAGAATAATCGACAGCTCACGCGTGCTCATGCCCGGCAGAGGTTTGTCAGATTTTGGTGCACCGTAATAAGCGCGCTGCATCATGATTAACGAATAAACAGAGGCAAATACCAGACCGAAGGTAGAGATAATCGTGATAACCGGCACCACTTGGAAGCTGCCGAATAGGATCATGAACTCACCAACGAAGTTACCAGTACCCGGCATACCTAAGGTGGCAACGGCAAAGAACAGCGACAGCGCAGGCAGGTACTTAATCCGGCCCCACAAACCGCCCATCTGACGCATATCACGCGTATGCAGACGTTCGTAAAGCTGACCACAGATGATGAACATACCCGCAGCAGACAGACCGTGCGCAATCATCTGGATAACCGCACCCTGATAGGCCAGTTGGCTACCGGAGTAAATCGCGATCAATACGAAGCCCATGTGGGAAACGGAGGTATAAGCAATCAGACGTTTAATATCCGTCTGAGCAAACGCCATCCATGCACCGTAGAAGATACCGATAACACCTAACCACATCGCGATAGGCGCGAATTCATGGGATGCTTCTGGGAACAACGGCAGGCTGAAACGCAACAGACCATAGGCTGCGGTTTTCAGCAAAATACCGGCTAAGTCAACGGAACCTGCGGTCGGTGCCTGACTGTGTGCATCAGGTAACCAGCCATGCAATGGAACCACCGGCATCTTCACGGCAAATGCAATAAAGAAGCCCAACATCAGCAGATACTGAACGTTGTGACTCATTGGCGTGTTCAGCAATTCTTCATAGTTAAATGTCCACACGCCGGTAGCGTTGAAGTGAACAAATACCAGACCCAGAATCGCAATCAGCATAATCAAGCCGCTGGACTGGGTGTAGATGAAGAACTTGGTGGCAGCGCTGATACGGGTTTTGCCGTCTGATGCTTTATGACCCCAAAGAGCGATCAAGAAGTACATCGGCACCAGCATCATTTCCCAGAAGAAGAAGAACAGGAACAGGTCGATGGCCAAGAACACACCGATGACGCCCCCCAGAATCCATAACAGATTCAGGTGGAAGAAGCCCTGATACTTCTGGATCTCGTTCCAAGAACAGAGGATCGCCAGAACGCCCAGCAAGCCGGTCAATACCACCATCAGCAGTGATAAACCATCCAGTGCTAGGTGGAATTCAATCCCGAAACGTGGGATCCACGGCACGGAGAACTCTGACTGCCACTGCGGCAGACCCGTCGCCTGTGTCAGAGAATAGCCGCCCTGCAACCACAGTTGCACAGACAACACTAACGTCAGCCCCATTGCTATCAGTGCTATCCAGCGTGGAGCTTTGGTGCCGAAGCGCTCGCTCTGCCAGCTTAAAAAGCCACCGATGAACGGGATAAGAATTAGCCAAGGTAATAACATGGCGCTTTGTGTCCCTTAAAATTGAATGCGGTTTTCACGTTACCGAGGGCATCCGCCCCCGGCTGGCGACAACTCAATTCACTTAACCAATAACAACAGAGCCAATACGACCACTGCGCCCACACCCATAGATGCCATATACCAGCGCAACTGACCGTTTTCACTCACCGCAAGACCACGATTACCCCAGCGCGCAAAGACGGCGAACAGGTTCATCAGGCTGTTGAGCGGATCGCGCTGTAACAGGTAAGCAATCGCTTTAAACGGCTTAACAAAGATCATGTTGTACAGCCAGTCAAAGCCCCATGCATGGAACCACCACGTTGAGAAGAAGCGACCCGGCGCGCTCTGCGCCACGCTATTCACAAACTGACGTTTCCCAAGGTACAAGACAGCAGCCAGCAGGATGCCAACGATAGCCACGACGCCGGAGATAATTTCTAACGTCATTTTACCCGCTTCACCGCTGTGGCTTTCTGGTAACACACCCGCCAGCGGTGGCGTAATCAACGCACCGATGAAGGTAGAAAGCACCAGCAACACAATCAGCGGCAGGCTATGCGCAATGCCTTTGCCCGCATGTGCTTTGGTATGTGCTTCGCCATGGAACACAATGAAAATCATACGGAAGGTATACAGCGACGTCAGGAACGCACCCACCAAGCCCGCAGTCATCAGGTTAACGTGGCCAGAAGCCAACGCACCCCACAGGATTTCATCTTTACTGTAGAAGCCCGCGGTGACGATTGGCAACGCAGACAGCGCAGCACCACCGACCAAGAAGCAGATGTAAACCAGCGGCAGCGATTTACGCAATCCACCCATTTTGAAGATGTTCTGCTCGTGGTGGCAGGCCAAAATCACCGAACCAGAAGAGAGGAACAGCAACGCTTTAAAGAACGCATGCGTCATCAGATGGAAGATTGCCGCATCCCATGCTTGAACGCCCAGCGCCAAGAACATGTAGCCGATCTGACTCATGGTTGAGTAAGCTAGCACGCGTTTGATGTCGGTTTGTACCAGCGCGGCGAAACCGGCTAGCACCAACGTCACCGCACCAACGATACCCACCAGATGCAGCACTTCAGGCGCCATCAGGAACAGGCCGTGCGTACGTGCAATCAGGTAAACACCGGCGGTAACCATGGTCGCAGCATGGATCAAAGCAGAAACCGGCGTTGGACCCGCCATCGCATCCGCCAACCATGTTTGCAACGGCAGCTGTGCAGATTTACCTACGGCACCGCCCAACAGCATCAGCGTCGCCCACGTAATCGCAGTCGAGCCTATCTCCAGTTTTTGCGGAGCCAAAATCATCAGTTCACGGATGTTCAGCGTGCCCAGTTCGTTGTAAAGAATGAACAGGCCAATCGCCAAGAACACGTCACCCACGCGGGTCACGATGAACGCCTTCATTGCCGCCGCACCGTTAGCCGGATTGGTATAGTAGAAGCCGATCAGCAGATAACTGCACAGCCCTACCCCTTCCCAGCCCAGATACATCAGCAGCAGGTTATCCGCCAGAACCAATACCACCATGCTGGCGATAAACAGGTTGGTATAAGCGAAGAAGCGCGAGTAACCCTCTTCACCGCGCATATACCACGAGGCGAACATATGAATGAAGAAGCCCACGCCGGTAACCACAGACAGCATGGTCAGCGACAGACCGTCCAGCGTTAAGGTCACAGGAATACCGAAGTCACCCACGGCCATCCAGTTCCACAGATGTTGGTTGAACACCTGCACGCCGTCGGCTTTTTGACTTAAGAAATCAAAACCCACATAGGCGGTAACCAGCGCAGCCAGTCCGATAGAACCGACGCCGATGATGGCCGACGTATTTTCTGACCAGCGACCACGGGAAAATGCCAACAGCAAGAACCCGATTAACGGTAGCAATATTGTTAAGTAGAGTAGGTTCATCCGCGCATCTCACTGACAGTATCGATATTCAGGGTGTTGCGACGACGATGCAATTGCAGCAACAGCGCCAAGCCAATACTCGCTTCCGCCGCGGCTAAGCTGATCGCCAGAATGTACATCACCTGACCATCTGCTTGTCCCCAATAGCTCCCCGCCACCACGAATGCCAAAGCAGCCGCGTTGATCATGATTTCCAAGCTAATCAGCATAAACAGCAGATTGCGCCGGATTAACAGGCCGGTCAGTCCCAGAACAAACAGGATGGCCGCCAGAATTAAACCGTGTTGTAACGGGATCATGCTCGCTCCTCCGCCTTATTTTTTACCGCCATTGCCTTGGCTTTATTGGCATCCGCTTCTGGCGCTTTGCTGAAGACTTCGCCCTGCTTGTGCTCGCGTCCCACATGGAACGCCACCACCAGACCCGCCAGCAACAGCATAGATACCAGTTCAACGGCCAGAACATACGGGCCAAACAGCGCGATACCGACCGCTTTCGCGTCAATCATGTCGCCGCTGATCCCTTGGTCGTTGACGCTCATAATGGCGTAAACCAGCACCGCTAACAGGATCAGAGACAAAATGCTCGGCCCAATCCACAGCGTTGGTTTCAGCCATGCGCGTTCTTGCTCCACCACCGAATTACCGAGGTTAAGCATCATGACCACGAAGACGAACAGAACCATAATCGCACCGGCATACACGATGATCTCCAAGGCACCCGCAAAGTAAGCGCCAAGAGAGAAGAACACCGCCGCAATCGCCAGTAACGACACAATTAAATACAGCAAGGCGTGAACCGGATTGGCATGCGAGATCACTCGGATCGTTGCCACCACGGCCACCAGCGCTGCAATGTAGAATGCAAATTCCATGCTTGGCTCCTTAAGGTAGCAGACCTTTAACGTCAATCGGCTTCGCTTCGTTTTCGGCTTCGCCTTTCGCTTTGCCGTCGATAGCCATACCGGCCATACGATAGAAGTTATATTCCGGATATTTACCCGGGCCCGAGATCAGAAGATCTTCTTTTTCGTATACCAAATCCTGACGCTTAAATTCACCCAATTCAAAATCTGGCGTTAGCTGAATAGCGGTCGTTGGACACGCTTCTTCACACAAACCACAGAAGATGCAGCGAGAGAAGTTGATGCGGAAAAACTCTGGATACCAGCGACCATCTTTGGTTTCTGCTTTCTGCAAAGAAATACAGCCAACCGGACAGGCAACGGCACACAGGTTACAGGCAACGCAGCGCTCTTCACCGTCGGGATCGCGGGTTAACACGATACGACCACGGTAGCGAGGCGGCAGATAGACCGGCTCTTCCGGATACATTTGGGTTTCGCGCTTAGCAAACGCATGCAAGCCAATCATCCACAGGCTGCGCACTTGGGTGCCGAAACCAACCACTAACTCTTTCAATGTCATGGTTACATTCACCCCTTATTGAGCGTTATACAAAATCACGGCGGCGGTCGCCAACAGGTTCAACAACGTCAACGGCAGGCAAATTTTCCAGCCGAATGACATCACCTGGTCATAGCGAGGACGCGGCAGTGACGCACGCACCAGAATAAACATCACCATGAAGAAGGCAGTCTTAATTGCAAACCAGATAACCGGCGGCAGGAATGGCCCCTGCCAGCCTCCGAAGAACAGCGTCACAATCAGCGCTGATACGGTGACGATCCCGATATATTCCCCCACGAAGAACAGACCGAATTTCATACCGGAATATTCAATGTGGTAACCGTCGGCCAGTTCCTGCTCGGCTTCCGGTTGGTCAAATGGGTGACGGTGACATACCGCAACACCGGCGATAATAAAGGTCAGGAATCCAAAGAACTGCGGGATAACGTTCCACAGATGAGACTGCGATTCCACGATAGCCTGCATGTTGAAGGAATCAGCCTGCGCAACCACGCCCATCACCGAAAGACCGAGGAACACTTCATAGCTCAGCGTCTGCGCAGAAGCACGCATCGCACCCAGCAAAGAGTATTTGTTGTTGCTCGACCAACCGGCAAACAGCACGGCGTAAACCGCAAGACCTGCCATCATCAAGAAGAACAGAATACCGATGTTCAGATCGGCACCCATCCACGTTGGGCTTACCGGCACAATCGCGAAAGCCAGCAACAAAGAGGAGAACGCAATCATCGGCGCCAAGGTAAAGATCAGGCGATCGGAGAAGCGTGGAACCCAGTCTTCTTTGAAGAACATTTTGACCATATCCGCAACCAGCTGGAGCGAGCCGCCCCAGCCAACACGGTTTGGTCCATAACGGTTCTGGAACAGGCCGAGCAAACGACGTTCGCCGAAGCTCATAAATGCCCCACAGGTGACCACCACCAGCAAAATCACCACCGCTTTAAGCACGGTGAGAATGATGTCGATCACGTCTGGCGTCAGCCAACTCATAATGCTGCCTCCCGCACTTTCGTTTCCTGAATAGCGTCAACTTTGCTTCCGTTCAACACCGGTGAGATACCTGGCAGACCCAGAGGCAGACCGATTTGACCTGACTGCAAATTATCGCTTAAGCGCACTGGCAGCGTCAGTTTCTGGTCTGCAACAGTCAGCTCCAGAACCGTTCCGCTGTTAACGCCCAACTGCGCCGCATCCGCCGGATTCACCATCACATATGCTTCTGGCATACGGGTTTGGATAACCGGTGCACGCTGAGTCATCTCGTCGCTACCAAACAGATGGTAGTAAGGCGCAACTACCCAGCCCGCATTCTGATAGGCAGCAGGTACCGCGTCAAAGTAAGCCAATGAGCCTTCACCGGCCGCGATTAAACGCACGCCCGGATCGCCGTGGCGCAGATGCCCCCCCACTTCGGCTTGGAATTTGTTCCATGCCTGCGGTGAGTTCCAGCCCGGAGCCCATGCAAATGGGATCTGCTGACGATCTTCCAATGGACCACTGTACCCTTCCATTGAGAACGCAAACGCGGTGTCTTTGTCCTGCGGCTGGCGCGGTTCATGTACGCTAATGTTGGCGCGCATTGCGGTGCGGCCACTATAACGATGCGGTTCACGAGCCAGTTTCTGACCTTTGATACGGAAGCTTGCGTCCGGCGCTGCGTCCACGATGCCTTGCAGCTGTGGATAGGCTTTCACACAAGATTCAATCACGTGATCCAGCTGCGTCCAGTCGATATGACGGCTTTCGACGGTGGTGTGCAGGGAGTGCAACCAGCGCCAGCTTTCCAGCATAATCGACGGCGTGTTTTTCTTCGGATCGTCGTAGTAAGCCGGATCGTAAACTTGGAAGAAGCGCTGTGCGCGGCCTTCTTGGTTGACCAAGGTGCCATCGCTTTCGGCAAAGCTTGCCGCTGAGAGCACCAGATCGGCTTTGTTCATGATTTCTGTACGTTGATGATCGACCACGATCAGGCTTTGGGCTTTCGCCAAAGCGGCATCGACACGCGCAGCTGGCGCATGGCGATAAAGATCGTTTTCCAGCACCACAACTGCATCAGCCTTGCCCTGTTCGAGCTCAACCAGCGCATCGTCAATCGACGGTGCATTCATCATTGCCAGACCCATGCTGTTCGCTTCGGCGGCAATAAAGGTGATACCGACATCCAGATCGCGCGCTTTCAACGCTTTAGCCACGTTCGCGGCGGCTTCAATCAGCGGTGTATAACCGGCATTGCTGCCCGTTACGATCAGCGGTTTTTTCGCTCCCGCTAACGCTTGAACGATCACGTCAACCTGCTTGCGCACGTCGTCTGATAAACCTTCAACCGCAGGGGCTGAGTTATCCAACGCATGAGCCACAGCGAAGCCTAAACGTGCCTGATCGGCAACCGGTGCGCGATAGTTCAGCGCCGCGATATCATCCAAACGGGTGTCGTCAATGCTGGTCATGAACAGCGGATACTTGGCACGTTGGCCAATGTTCTGAATCGCCGCAATCTGCCAGTCAGCCACACGCTGAGCCGCAGCCATCGCACGCGCCTTGCCTTTTACAGCCTGACGCAGCGCCAACGCGATACGCGCAGCGGTTTGGGTTACGTCTTCACCGAGGATCAGCACCGCATCGTAGCTTTCCATCTCACGCAGAGCTGGGGTATAGATACCGCCCTCGCGCAGGATTTTTTGCATCAGATTCAAACGGCTTAATTCACCGGCTTCAACGCCGCTGTAGAAGTTTTCCGCGCCGACCAGTTCACGCAAAGCATAGTTGCTTTCAAGGCTGGCACGTGGAGAACCAATACCGATGGTTTTCTTCGCCTGACGCAGCAGATCCGCCGCACCTTGCATAGCCTGATCGGCATTCAAGTGGATCCAGTCGTTGCCACGACGCTGCTGCGGCTGGCGAGGACGATCCTTCAGGTTGACATAGCCATAGCCGAAACGGCCACGGTCGCATAGGAAGTAATGGTTAACGGTACCGTTGAAACGGTTTTCGATACGGCGAATTTCACCGTAGCGCTCACCCGGGCTGGTGTTACAACCCACGCTGCACTGCTGGCAGACGCTAGGGGCAAACTGCATGTCCCATTTACGGTTATAACGCTCGGAGTGCGTTTTATCGGTGAATACGCCGGTTGGGCACACTTCGACCAAGTTACCGGAGAATTCACTCTCCAGTGTGCCGCTTTCTGGGCGACCAAAATAGACGTTGTCGTGCGCGCCATACACACCGAAATCGGTGCCATCAGCGTAATCTTTGTAGTAACGCACACAGCGATAACAGGCGATGCAGCGGTTCATTTCATGAGAAATAAACGGCCCCAGTTCCTGATTGTTGTGCGTACGTTTGGTGAAGCGATAGCGACGGAAGCTATGGCCGGTCATCACCGTCATATCTTGCAGATGGCAGTTACCGCCCTCTTCACACACAGGACAGTCATGTGGATGGTTGGTCATCAACCATTCCACAACGCTCTCACGGAACGTTTTCGCTTCTGCATCATCGATGGAAATAAAGGTTCCATCCTGCGCGGGTGTCATACATGACATTACCAGACGACCACGGGTATCTTCCGCGTTCTGGTATTGCTTAACCGCACACTGGCGGCAAGCACCGACGCTGCCCAGCGCCGGGTGCCAGCAAAAGTAAGGAATATCAAGCCCGAGAGAGAGACATGCCTGTAGCAGGTTCTCCGCCCCGTTAACTTCATATTCTTTGCCGTCTACATGAATTGTAGCCATTAGCATGCTTCCAAAATAAGAAAACTTTGACCCTAAACCCCCTCCCGACCTCCCTCTTCGCAGCGGAGGAGCAAACCTGCCTTCTATCAAGCAGATTGGGGTGGGGCTAAAATTACCAGCGCGATTTCAGCAGGTTCGGCTGAATGCCCTTAATGGCATTCAAGTTGCCGTAATCTTTCGCGGCAATACCTGCTTCAAACTCTTCGCGGAAATATTTAATGGCGCTTTGCAGTGGCTCAACCGCACCTGGCGCATGCGCGCAGAACGTTTTACCTGGGCCTAAATGACGGCACAGCTGTTCTAGCGTTTCAATGTCGCCCGGTTGACCTTCACCACGCTCAAGGGCACGCAGGATTTTTACGCTCCACGGCAAACCATCACGGCATGGAGTACACCAGCCACAGGATTCGCGAGCGAAGAATTCTTCTAGGTTGCGTACCAATGGCACCATGCCAATTTCGTTATCCACGGCCATTGCCAGCGCGGTACCTAAACGGCTACCCGCTTTACCGATGCTGGCGAAGTCCATCGGCAGATCCAGATGATCGCCGGTCAGGAAGTCAGTCCCTGCCCCGCCTGGCTGCCAAGCTTTGAGCGTTAAACCATCGCGCATGCCACCGGCGTAATCTTCCAGAATTTCACGGGCGGTGGTGCCAAACGGCAGCTCCCACAGTCCTGGATTCTTAACGCGGCCAGAGAAGCCCATGAGTTTAGTACCCGCATCTTCGCTCTTACCGGCAGACAGACCTTTGTACCAGTCCACGCCGTGCTCGATGATCGCTGGCACGTTACACAGGGTTTCAACGTTGTTAACGCACGTTGGTTTACCCCATACCCCAGAGCTAGCTGGGAATGGTGGTTTTGAACGAGGGTTTGCACGACGACCTTCTAGCGAGTTAATCAATGCGGTTTCTTCACCGCAGATATAACGACCCGCACCGGTGTGCACAAACAGTTCGAAGTCAAAACCGCTGCCGAGGATATTTTTACCCAGCAGGCCAGCCGCTTTGGCTTCTTCAATCGCTTTACGCAGGTTTACCGCTGCTTCAACATATTCGCCGCGCAGGAAGATATAACCACGGTAGGATTTCAATGCGAATGCCGCGATCAGCATGCCTTCCACCAGCAGGTGCGGCATCTGTTCCATCAGCAGACGGTCTTTATAAGTGCCTGGCTCCATTTCATCGGCGTTACACAGCAGGTAACGGATGTTCATGGACTCATCTTTTGGCATCAGGCTCCACTTCAAACCGGTGGAGAAGCCTGCACCGCCGCGCCCTTTCAGGCCAGCGTCTTTAACCAGATTAACGACTTCATCCTGAGCCATGCCTTTAAGCGCTTTTTCAGCGCCCTGATAGCCACTTTTACTGCGATACTCATCCAGCCATACTGGCTGGCGGTCATCGCGTAAACGCCACGTCAGCGGATGGCTTTCCGCTGAACGTGTTGGAACTAAAGCTGAAGGAATTGTCATTTATACTGCTCCAACAATTCGACGACGTTCTCCGGCGTCAGGTGAGCATGAGTATCTTCATCGATCATCATATTCGGCCCCTTGTCGCAGTTACCCAGACAACAGGTTGGCAGCAGCGTAAAGCGTCCATCAAACGTGGTTTGACCCGGTTTGATGTTCAGCTTGCGCTCCAGCGCGGCCTGAATACCTTGATACCCATTGATATGGCACACCACGCTATCGCAGTAGCGAATAATGTGGCGACCAACCGGCTGACGGAAGATCTGGCTGTAAAATGTGGCCACGCCTTCCACGTCTGCGGCCGGAATATCCAGCACTTCGGCAATGGCATAAATCGCACCATCGGGAACCCAACCGTGTTCTTTCTGCACAATTTTCAGTGCTTCAATCGACGCGGCGCGCGGATCTTCATAGTGATGTTTTTCATGCTCAATGGCCTCACGGGCGCTATCGCTGAGCACGAAAACCTCTTCTTTTGCTAAAGATTGATCTGACATGATTAGCGGTCCACATCTGACATAACGAAATCAATACTGCCGAGGTATACGATCAGGTCGGATACCAGGCTGCCACGAATTACCGCTGGGATCTGTTGCAGGTGCGCATAGCTCGGAGTACGAATACGCGTACGGTAGCTCATGGTGCTGCCGTCACTGGTCAGATAGTAGCTGTTGATCCCTTTAGTCGCTTCGACCATCTGGAACGATTCATTTGCAGGCATAACCGGGCCCCACGACACTTGCAGGAAGTGGGTGATCAGAGTTTCGATATGCTGCAACGTACGCTCTTTTGGCGGCGGCGTGGTCAGTGGATGGTCGGCTTTAAACGGACCTTCCGGCATGTTTTTGTAGCACTGCTCAAGAATACGTAGACTCTGACGAAGCTCTTCCACTTTCAGCATCACACGGTCATAGCAGTCACCGTTGTGGCCGACAGGCACTTCAAAATCAAAGTTTTCGTAGCCTGAATATGGACGCCATTTACGCACGTCAAACTCAATACCCGTCGCACGCAAGCCTGCGCCCGTTACGCCCCAATCCAATGCTTCTTTGGAATTGTAAGCAGCAACGCCGACAGAACGCCCTTTCAGGATGGTGTTTTTCAGCGCGGCTTTCACGTATGAATCTAGGCGTTTTGGCATCCAGTCGAGGAAGTCACGCAGCAAGCGCTCCCATCCACGCGGCAGATCGTGTGCCACACCGCCGATACGGAACCATGCTGGGTGCATACGGAAACCGGTAATCGCTTCAACCACGTCATACACTTTCTGACGGTCGGTGAAGGCGAAGAACACCGGCGTCATTGCGCCAACGTCTTGAATAAAGGTCGAGATATACAGCAGATGGCTGTTGATACGGAACAGCTCAGACAGCATAACGCGGATCACTTTCACGCGTTCTGGCACTTCGATGCCCGCCAGTTTTTCAACCGCAAGCACGTAAGGCATTTCATTCACGCACCCGCCGAGGTATTCAATACGGTCGGTATACGGAATATAGCTGTGCCACGACTGACGCTCGCCCATCTTCTCTGCGCCGCGGTGGTGATAACCCACGTCTGGCACACAGTCGACAATCTCTTCACCGTCCAACTGCAGCACGATACGGAACGCACCGTGAGAAGATGGGTGGTTAGGCCCCAAGTTCAGGAACATGAAGTCTTCGTTTTCAGTACTGCGCTTCATTCCCCAATCTTCAGGTTTGAAGGTCAACGACTCCATTTCCAGATCTTGTTTCTGTTTGGTCAGTTCAAACGGATCAAATTCCGTTGCACGCGCTGGATAATCTTTACGCAGCGGATGACCTTCCCAAGATTGCGGCATCATAATGCGCGTCAAATGAGGATGGCCATCAAAGGTCATACCGAACATTTCCCACGTTTCACGCTCATACCAGTTAGCGTTAGGGAAAATCTTAGTCACGGTCGGCAGGTGCATGTCTTTTTCAGACAATGCCACCTTGAGCATGATGTCACGATTTCGTTCAATAGAGATGATGTGGTAGAAGACCGAGAAATCTGCTTCTGGCAGGCCCTGACGATGAGTACGCAGGCGCTCGTCCATACCGTGTAAGTCAAACAGCATGACATACGGTTTAGGCAGTTTTTTCAGGAAGGTCATCACTTCCAGTAATTGCTCACGCTTCACCCAAACAACAGGCATTCCAGTGCGGGTGGGCTGAACGGTAAAGGCATCGGGCCCAAAACGGTTGCGCAATTCACCGATCACCGGATCATCGAGATGATCGCGGGTTTGCCAAGCAGGCAAATTCAGATCTTGCGTCGTCGAATCTGTCATAATTTTTATCACCACGCTTTTACTTTACTTGCCGGGAAACCAGCAAACTAACGGGCTAAATCATTCGCTACTCAAAACTGCAATCCATCTTCTGACGCTCACATCTTCAGTAGACTGCACAAGGCGCAAATTAAATTTCGTCTGGTGAACGCAGATTGGTTACTGCAATGCGTTCAGCACGCTTACGTTCTTTTTCTGATGGCATGTTGGCGCGGTAAACACCTTGATCGCCAACAACCCACGACAATGGGCGGCGCTCTTTACCGATAGATTCCTGTAACAGCATCAATGCCTGCATATAGGCTTCTGGACGCGGCGGACATCCCGGGATATACACATCAACCGGAATAAATTTGTCCACGCCCTGCACCACAGAATAGATGTCGTACATGCCGCCGGAGTTCGCACAGGAACCCATTGAGATCACCCATTTTGGCTCCAGCATTTGGTCATAAAGACGCTGGATGACCGGTGCCATTTTGGTGAAGCAGGTGCCTGCAACCACCATAAAGTCAGCCTGACGCGGTGAAGCACGCAGTACTTCCGCCCCAAAACGCGCAACGTCATGCACCGCAGTGAATGACGTCACCATCTCCACATAGCAACAAGAAAGGCCGAAGTTATACGGCCAAAGCGAGTTTTTACGCCCCCAGTTCACCATGTCATGCAGGGCATTTTCGAGTTTGCCCATGTAAACACTGCGGTGAACATGTTGTTCCAGAGGATCGGATACGATCTCCTGTTTTTGCAGGGGGTAACGGTCGTTCTCACCGTCCGGATCGATGCGGGTGAGCGTATAATCCATCTTTATGCCTCAATTCTTTCTCTATAAATGGTGACTAATAGGCCAGGCTTACTGCGGGCGGCTATCGGTATTCGTAACGGTACTTTCGTGTTCTACACGGCGCTTGGAACGTGCCGGCGTCCAATCAAGCGCGCCAATACGCACCAAATAGAACAGGCCTGCTAACAGCACCAAAATGAAAATTGCCGCTTCGATAAAGCCAATCCATCCACTCTCCCGGATGGAGACAGACCATGCATATAGATACAAGGCTTCCACATCAAAGATGACGAAGAACATGGCGACCAGATAAAACTTAGCAGATAGACGCAAACGCGCCGAACCTACTGAGTCGATACCGGATTCATAAGGCGTATTTTTCGAGCGCGCACGAGCTCTCCCACCGAGTGCATATGCTCCAAGAAGCATAACCCCACATAGCCCGAGTGCGATGATGATAAATACGGCGAATGCCCAGTGATGAGCGATTACTTCAGTGGCTGTTGACATACTCTTATGCTTACTCATCAAACGTGGTACGCCTCTCTGCATTGAAGAAATGCAGGTGCACCACAACGACTAAGGGAAGGAAAAGGACCACAAGAAAACACCTGTTTTTAGTGATTAAACAGAGTTTTACTGTGGGCTTTTTACTCCTTTCTATAACCTTTTGTCAACTTTGACAAAGGTAACAACACATTAATTTACAACACCACATTTTACTTAACATTTGATGCGTCTGCACGACGTATTAGCATCCTTCATAAGGTTTGCAAGTTGCATCAGTAACGTGTCGATTATGTAAACAAAAGTGAATGTTTGGTAGCCACTATACCATTTTCTTAGGTATTACCCGTTCATCATCGTGGGTATCTCGGGCATTTTTATGACGCGGATCACATTAACAATGATAAGCAGACAAATGAATATTCATTCAGGAAGGGATGGCCGGAAGATTGCTTAACAAAAATTGTGCGTATTTTGCACAGACCCCATTTAGTGAGAATGGTTTTCATTTAACTAATTGATGGCAAAGCGGAATCGGTTCAGTCATACGGAATAGGTTTTGTCAGCAGAGAGATGTTAAATTTATTTTTCAAAAGGGGAATAGTCACACACCGGCATTTTTATGCACTTCTACCGGTGTGTGAAATTAAGCTCAGATGAGCGGAGAGATTTCAAATTCAAGCCACATCTTCTGGTCCGCTTGAAAAAGAGCCTTCCTGTACTGTTTGTACTGTTACGCCTGGTCCCCCCTCAATATAAGGATCGGAACCTGCTTTTAATGAACTAAACAAAATCGTCGCTAACTCATTAGTACAGTTTGGTGCTAAGCAAAGCGCATATTCCGTTTCAGGTAGCTTAGGCAAACGCTCAGACAAACCAAGAACGCGTAGTTCTGGGCTCATCATCTCAATAGGACGTGCAGTTACGCCCAAGCCCGCTTTCACTGCGGCGCGTACCGCTGAAAGCGTGGAAGCCACATAGGCAATACGCCATGGGATTCCCGCCTCATTGAGATGCTTAATGGCAAGCGCACGGAAAGGACTTGGTTCATCCAGCACCACCAATGGTACGGGTTCACTGGGCTGAAAGTCATAATCCGTTGCGCAGAACCATACGGTCGGAGAGCGTCTTAAAGTTTCATAAGAGAACTCATCAAACCCCATCGTAGTAACGGCAAGATCAATTTCTCTGTCTTTTAGTAATTGCCTCATGTCTGGACTGCGCTTAACCCTAACGTCGATTTCCAGCTTGGGATACAGGCTGGTAAAGCGACTTAGAAGAAATGGCAGGATGCTATCGGCAGTATCATCAGTGGCGCCGATAATCAGTGAACCCTGTAGATGGTTGTAAATCAATGAACTACAGGCTTCATCGTTGAAGCGCAAAATTTTACGCGCATAACCTAATAGCTGTACTCCGTGTTCAGTCAGTTGTTTGTTACGCCCATGGCGAGCGAAAAGCTCTTTACCCACCAGTTGCTCCAAACGTTGCATTTGCTGACTCACCGCCGATTGTGTTCTTTGCACCACAATGGCAGCTGCAGCAAAAGTCTTCACATCGGCAACAGCTACAAAAGTTCGTAGCAAATCTAAATCTAAGTTAATCGTAGGACGATGTGTGTTTATCATATCTATTTCTCATTATTAGTCAGCGACTATAAACCCTGGTATTTAAAACGTATTACTACTCAGATAAACGTCATCCTCCCCTCATTACTGTTAGCTGCAACTGAAAATACTTAATTCAAATTTTCCGCAAGTTTAATTATGGCTTAAAAACAAATTTAAAGCATAAAATACGCGAAAAGATTTACATTGTTGAGGACCCCTTATTAATTAGGTCAGATAGTTAACTATCAATCAACTAAAAGATTGTTTTACAATGGCTTTATAATGACAGTAGTTTTATTCTTCTTGTGGTTATCTACCGTGACTAATAAATAAATTAATAAATCTAATGTAAATAAAATAACAGAGACCGGTTTCATTAAGCTTAGCTGTTGTTTCCTCGAGAGTGTTTTTTGTTTTTTAATGCAAAAATCAGAATACTCAAAGAAAACATAATTAATAGCCCTGTGATAAACCACCGTAGACCTCCCGTAAGCATCCCGCCCACATAAGAGTAAACAAGGGTTGCAGGTAGCTGCCCTATTCCGGTGGCCATTAGGAATACACTTACTTTAATTGAGGTTAAACCTGCTGCATAGCTAATAATGTCAAACGAGATGAAAGGTAACAGCCGACATATCAAGATGGTGTGCTTGCCGTAACGTTCAAAAAAACGATCGCTGCTGTCCAAAGCCTTTTCTGAGACGAATTTCTCGATAGTGTCTCGGCCCAACCATCGCGCCAACACAAAGCACAGCCACGCCGCGACCATTGAACTGCACCATGACAACAAAGCACCTTGCCACCAGCCAAACAGAGCAGCGTTCGCAAACGTGATCAAAAAGGCCGGTAGCGGCGCGGCAACTGCCTGAAAAATCATCAACAAAAATGAGACAGCCATTGCCCAAGGCCCGAAGCTGCGCAAATATTCCATCATCACATTCACGTCCAATGATGAAAAAAGTCCCCATAACGCTTTCAACTGGTGGCGTACAGGCTCAAACCACATCATCGCGCCCCCTATCAGACACAATAAAATGACGATATTCCTCTGACGGCGCTTAAACATGACGACTTCATTTCCTCATTAGTTAAACTATTAATAGAACAGCGAATTTATATTATCACCTACGTAATAATGTAAAACATTGTGCGTTCGCACAAAGAACGCGACAAAATATTCAGCCAAAATAGGTCTCTCACCTTTTCTTCGCTAGGAAACTTAATGAAATTCTCTTTCCAGTTAGCCACTTCTGCGCTTTTGCTCGGCTGGCTACAGGTGGCAAACGCTGCTGCCATCCCCATGACCCAAACCACGCTGGCCGATGTCCAATCTCAAAAAGGTGCGGTTATTGATACTCGCCCTAGCGCATTCTATAACGGTTGGCCACAGGGCGTTGACGGTGCCTCCGGCCATGAGCCTCAGGCAGTCAATCTCTCGGCTGGCTGGTTAAGCGAAATGAACGATCAGCAGTTGCAGCAATGGGCAACTCAACACCAAATCACGTCTGACCGCAAAGTGGCCCTTTACGGGACGGCAGCACAAACGTCTGCGGTGCAAGAACGTTTAGCTAAACTCGGCTATGCCAATATCACATTACTTAGCGATGCATTAGCGCAGCCTAAGCGCTTGCAGCGTATGCCGCACTTTGAACAATTAGTGTATCCACAGTGGATTTACGATCTCCAGCAGGGTAAAGCCGTTGCCGCCAAACCGGCTGGTGAATGGAAAGTGATTGAGGCTGCATGGGGTGCACCTAAAAAATACCTCATCAGCCATATTCCCAATGCAGGCTACATCGATACCAATGACGTCGAAAGTGAACCGCTATGGAACAAAGTCTCTGATGACAAACTGAAAGCCCTAATGGCTAAACAGGGCATCAAGCACGATACCACGGTGATCCTATACGGTCGCGACGTTTACGCTGCGGCCCGTGTAGCTCAAATTCTGCTCTATGCGGGAGTCAAAGACGTTCGCTTACTGGACGGCGGTTGGCAGACTTGGTCAGCGGCGGGATTACCGGTTGAGCGCGGACTGCCGAAAGAGGCAAAACCAGCGCCAGATTTCGGTGCAGCTATTCCTGGACAGCCTCAGATCATGCTGAATGAAGAACAGGCGCGTGGATTATTACATCGTAAAGATGCTTCTTTAGTCAGCATTCGTTCATGGCCTGAATTTACCGGCGAAACCAGCGGTTACAGCTACATCAAGCCAAAAGGTGAAATTGCTGGCGCGCGTTGGGGACATGCAGGCAGCGATTCCACGCATATGGAAGATTTCCATAACCCAGATGGCACCATGCGCTCAGCCGATGATATTGCTGCAATGTGGAAAGAGTGGCATATCACGCCGGATCAACACGTCTCTTTCTATTGCGGCACCGGCTGGAGAGCGTCAGAAACCTTCATGTATGCCCGCGCGATGGGCTGGCCTTCCGTTAGCGTTTACGATGGCGGTTGGTATGAATGGAGCGCAAATCCGAAGAACCCAGTGGTTACCGGAGAACGTGGGCCGGATAGTAGCTGGAAGTAAGTCGTAAAATGTTTCCCCATCCCTTATGCCGGGGATGGGGCTACCAGAATGAAACCTAAATCTTCTCCACTCTCTTCAACGTGTTATATCCCCCCCAAACGCGAGTCAGCGTCGTAAACCAGCACAGGCCACCAAATAGCCATGCAATCAGCGGAAAATAAGCGGGGAACAGACAAAAAAGAATAAACACCAATATGGTTTCCGCTCCCTCGGTGAGCCCGCCGAGGTAATAGAATGACTTATGCGGGTAATCCAGATTTTCTAACCGATACTTATCTGCCACTGCCGCAAAAGCCAAAAAGCTGCTGCCGGTGCCGATAAAGGCGAATAATAGCCAAGCCCCCGCAACCGCATTCAGCTCGGGAGAAGCCAGCACAAAACCGAACGGAACCAATGCGTAGAACAAAAAATCTAACGCAATATCTAAAAAACCACCGGCGTCTGAAAGTCCTCTTCGACGCGCCAAAGCGCCATCCAATCCATCACATAGCCGGTTGATGACGATGACAATTAAAGCGGCGTAGTACCACTGCATAGCCAGAAAAGGCAGAGCCAAGACACCAACCACAAATCCGCCCAGACTTATTCGATCCGGCGTGATCGCAGGACGATCAAGATGCGCAACCATCTGATTAAGCAGTGGTTTAATCCGAGGATGTAAATAACGGTCAAACACGTGGTGCTCCCTTACGTTTTACCGCGGTTTCAGGCACACAAAGCCCCTGTGAAGGAATGTCCAGCGCAGCATTAAAGCGCGCTGATAAATTCTGAAACGCAATCAGCGCCGTAAGCTCGGTGATCGCTTTTTCATTGAAATGAGATTTCAGCTCTGTTTTCAGACTATCGTCAATGCGCGGCGGCGTCGCCGTCATTCCATCGGCGTACGCTAACGCGGCTCGTTCCTGCTCGTCAAAACAATCCGCGGCCTGCCAGTTCTGAACAGACATTACTTTATCTAGCGAACCACTGCGCTCGGCTAATCTCAAACTATTCGCATCAATACAAAAAGCGCAATCACACTGCTGGGATACGCGCGTCATCACCAAAGCCCGTACCGTAGGCGTTATCCCCGAGCCTCTTCTTTCCAAAAATCCAACGAAAAAAGCCACCAGCCAGAACAGAAAAGGAAATCGCCCCCACCAACGCGTAGGGTTCAAAATTTGCCCATAATGTTTCTCTTGTGCTCGAACGATAGGCGTTAAGACCGTAGGGATTTTTTTCAGCGGTGAGATCCACGGCTGGTTATCGTTATTTTTCACCCAACATCTCCTGTTATGTGGCGTTATTTTTACAACCCCAATGAATTTTCATGGAGTTTTTAACTGCATTTTTATTATTGTTAAGTTTTAAACGCTAACAAACAAGCCATTATTACGCGTTATCGGTTATGGCTAACGGATAAGCTAACGTTTTGCACCAAAAACCGCCTGAACCCTTCAAAACCCCTGCAGTGGGGAGTACATTATTTTACATCGCAGTGTTCTACTCGTATGGACACGCATTTCCACGCGCAATGCCGAATTTTATTCTGGCTACGTATTATTAAGGCTGCTGTTTTATGTCCCCTATTGAAAAATCCCGCAAGCTCGATCACGTTTGCTATGACATTCGTGGGCCAGTGTTGAAAGAAGCAAAACGACTCGAAGAAGAAGGCAATAAAGTCCTGAAATTAAACATCGGCAATCCGGCACCGTTCGGTTTTGAAGCGCCCGATGAGATTCTGGTGGACGTCATTCGCAATCTACCAACGGCGCAGGGCTACTGTGATTCCAAGGGGCTATATTCCGCGCGTAAAGCGATCATGCAGCACTATCAAGCGCGTGATATCCATGATGTTACCGTTGAAGATATCTATATTGGCAACGGCGTTTCAGAACTGATCGTGCAGTCGATGCAAGCACTGCTCAACAGCGATGACGAAATGTTAGTACCCGCACCAGATTACCCATTATGGACCGCAGCCGTTTCGTTGTCAGGCGGCAATGCCGTGCACTACCGTTGTGACGAAGAGGCCGACTGGTTCCCCGATCTGGACGACATTCGCAGCAAAATTACCCCGCGCACGCGTGGTATCGTTATTATCAACCCGAATAACCCAACCGGTGCGGTCTACAGCAAAGAGTTGCTGGAAGAGATCGTTACCATCGCGCGTGAAAACAACCTGATCATCTTCGCCGATGAGATTTACGACAAGATCTTATACGACGACGCAGAACATATTTCTATCGCCTCATTAGCACCTGACTTGCTGGTTGTCACCTTTAATGGTTTATCCAAAACCTACCGCGTAGCGGGATTCCGTCAGGGTTGGATGGTTCTGAGCGGGCCGAAAAAGCACGCCAAAGGCTACATTGAAGGTCTGGAAATGCTGGCATCGATGCGTTTGTGCGCTAACGTTCCAATGCAACATGCGATTCAAACCGCTATCGGCGGCTACCAGAGTATCAATGAGTTTATCCAACCGGGCGGTCGTTTATATGAACAGCGTAACCGTGCTTGGGAACTGATTAACGAAATCCCGGGGGTATCCTGCGTGAAACCACGCGGCGCTCTTTATATGTTCCCAAAAATTGACGCTAAGCGCTTCAACGTTCACGACGATCAGAAGATGGTTCTCGACCTGTTGCTGCAAGAGAAAGTGTTATTAGTTCAGGGTACCGCGTTTAACTGGCCTGAGCCGGATCACTTCCGAATCGTCACGCTACCTCGCGTGGATGACCTAGATATGGCGATCCACAAGCTGGGCCGTTTCTTCTCTGGCTACCATCAGAAATATTGATTTTTTCGCATCACCCAACGGCACCTTTTGGTGCCGTTTCTTATTTGCATCCTCCCCCATCACCGCCCACAATAGACTTCGTCTTTCCACTACCTGTTTTATTGAGAGAGCGTTATGAGCCAGAATCAAAGTCACTTTTTTGCCCACCTGTCCCGTTTAAAACTGATTAGCCGCTGGCCGCTAATGCGCAACGTTCGCACCGAGAACGTCTCTGAACATAGTTTGCAGGTCGCGTTTGTCGCTCATGCCCTCGCCATCATTAAAAACCGCAAGTTCAATGGCAATGTGAACCCTGAACGCGTCGCGCTACTGGCGATGTACCACGACGCCAGCGAAGTGCTGACGGGCGATATGCCTACGCCTATCAAATACTACAACCCGCAAATTGCGCACGAGTACAAAAAAATTGAGAAAGTCGCACAGCAAAAGCTGATCGAAATGCTGCCACCAGAGTTACAAAACGATTTCCGCCCGCTGCTGGATGAGCACTACTACACCGAAGATGAAAAGTTAGTCGTCAAACAGGCTGATGCGCTGTGCGCCTATCTCAAATGTTTGGAAGAACTGTCAGCCGGAAATAATGAATTTAAGCTGGCCAAAGCACGCCTCGAGAAAACATTGGATATGCGCTCAAGCCCTGAGATGGAATACTTTATGGAAGTCTTTATTCCGAGTTTTAGCCTGTCGCTGGATGAGATTAGTCAGGATGAGGTGATGTAGGGTTTCATTTGCCAAGTGCCTATGCGGCCTTGGTGTAAGATTTCGAGCGCCAAGTGTTTATGCGGCCGTGGTGTAAAGTTTCGTCCGCCAGAATTTACTAAATCGGTGTAAGGTTTCGTTCGCCTGCTCGCAGTTGTGTTTCCATGCAATATCCGAGGTAGGCGACCGATGAGGGGCGCCAGCGCGCGCCCCTTCAATCCTCGCGCTTTTATCCGAGACGCCATCTCCGCACCGGGTCGGCATGCGCCATCCTTGGCGCCTCCTCCCCTCGTGAAAACATCCTGTTTTCACTGCTCTAAATACCATAACTTAAACTTAAAAACAGATAGAGTTTTTGTCTTTTGTTTTTTGGGTTTGACCTTATCCGGCACGTTGTTCTTCAGCCGAATAGAGGAATGCAGGCTAGGATTTGCCGACCGGACGTCGGCAAAAGAGCGACGGAGGCATGGATGCCGATTGTCGCTCGCTCCGTTAAAGCCGGAATGACGAGATGAGGGAACCTGCGAAGCAGGCTGAAGAACGGTGCCAAGCCGGGTTGTTAGGGGGCGGCGATTGGCCCCCTAACACGGACGCCTGCACGGTTTAAATGTGAAGCTCAGTGTTTTAGGCGGACGTAATATGCACCGCATCTAAATGATGCGCTTGATCCACCTTATTCAACCAAACGAAATCATCCCCCATCAAAACGGAAACAACCACGGCACCACAATCACGCTGGCCATCATCACCAAGATCGTGAACGGCACACCGATCTTAACAAAATCACCAAAGCTGTAATTCCCCGGCCCCATCACCAGCGTATTCACCGGCGAGGATACCGGTGTCATAAACGCTGCCGACGCGGATATCGCCACGATCATGGCGAAAGGATACGGCGAAAGGTGCATCGCATGCGCCGTTGCAATCGCTATTGGTGCCATAAGCACCGCGGTTGCCGTGTTAGAAATAAATAGCCCCGTCACCGCGCAGAACACAAACAGGCTTAACAGCACAATCCTTGGCCCCATGCCGCCGACTAAATCCATCAGCACATCAACCGCCAGCGTGATACCGCCGGTTTTTTGTAAAGCCAAAGCAAACGGCAGCATTCCCACAATTAATATCAGGCTTGGCCAGTGGATAGATTTATAGGCGCTTTCCATATCAATGCAGCGGAATTTGCCCATTAACATACAGGCAATCAGCGCAGCGATGGCGTTCGGCACTTCATCCGTCAGCATCATGGCAATCATCAGCGCTAAACAAAATAGCGCATGCGGTGCCTGACTTATCGCCGGAGCAACATCATCCACCTCTGCCGGAAGATGCAACACAATGAAATCACGAGGTTGTAGCTGGAGCTGGCGTATCTGCTTCCAATTACCGATGACCAGTAGAATATCACCGAGCTGGAGCGGTTCATTCACTAGCTTACCTTCCATCGGCACGCCGTCGCGGCGAATACCGACCACATTCAGCCCATAGCGGGTACGAAAAGTCATCTCACGCAGCGTTTTTCCAATCAGATCAGAGTCCGGCACAATCGTAACTTCAGCCATGCCAACGTCACGCGCCTGCTCAGAAAAATACTCGCCACGCAGCACCATCGGTTCAAGCATCTGCTCAGCGCAAAATTCGCGTAAATCCACTTCTGAATCTGACATGTCAATCAGCAATACGTCGCGGTCTTTCAGCTCGGTGTTACCAATGGCGCTCACCATCACGCGACGAAATTTACGCCAGCGCTCAATGCCTACCACGTTGGCACCATAGCGGCTACGTAAGTGCAGCTCATCCAGCGTATGACCGATAAGCGGTGAGCCACTGCGCAGCGCCAAACGGCGGGCTCGCCCTGTAAGTTTATAGTCACGGATAAGATCACGGAAGGTACGGCGTTTCCAGCTGTCTTTATCGTTATCGTCCTTGCCACTTGCCAGCCAATTTCTCGCCACCAGCATGTAGCCCACGCCCATCAGCAAAACGATAATCCCTACCGGAGTGACGCTAAAGAAGCTTAAGCCGTGAAATCCTTCACGAACTAACTCGCTGCTAACGATCATGTTTGGCGGCGTTGCGACCAGCGTCATCATACCGCTAATCAGTCCAGCGAAACTCAGCGGCATCAGCAAGCGTGCCGGTGATATTTTCATCCGCGCAGCCACGCTGAGCACCACAGGAATGAATATCGCCACCACGCCGGTAGAGCTCATGACCGCCCCCAATGCAGCGACGGTGATCATCAGTAAAACCAGCATCTTAGCTTCGCTGTCGCCCGCAACTTTCACCAGCCAATCACCAACCTGGTAGGCAACACCGGTGCGAACAAGCCCATCACCGATAACGAACAATGCAGCAATTAAAATAACATTGGGATCGCTAAATCCGGCGGTTGCCTCGCTAAGGGAAAGCGTTCCGCTTAGCACAAAGGCAATAATGATCAACAATGCTACGACATCCATGCGTAACTTGTTGGTAGCAAAAAGAACAATGGCAATCAGCAATAACGTCAAAACCCACAATAATTCGCCGTTCACGACATCTCCCTTTGTGAATTTACTCCGGTAAACTTTGTACGTCAGAGGCCGCAACGATGGACTGCAATGCCGATGACATGGGATAAAACAGCTTAAGAATGCCATAAAAAAAGCCCCGTAATCACGGGGCTTAATCATATTTCGATCAATTACTATTTATAACGTATGGATTACCGCGTAATCCCCTTCCTTCTCAATACGGATTTGCGTAAGCGAAGTGAGGTTGAGATCGACTAAATCCAGTTTGGGTGCATCCTGAGGTGCATTAACCGCAATCACCTGACAACCCGCTGACAACCCAGAAAGGATCCCTGCCGCAGCATCTTCAACGACCACACAATCACTCACCGCCAGACCCAATTTTTGCGCCCCTAGCAGATAAGCATCAGGTTCAGGTTTGCCGCGAGCGACCTGCTCTGCCGTAATGAACACGTCCGGCTTTGGCAGCTGGCCTGCAGCGCGGCGGGCGTAGGCCACAGGAATCGATCCCGATGTCACAATCGCCCATGGGATGTTGAGCTCATCTAAACGATCCAGCAATGCCTTCGCGCCCGGCAGCGCCGTAACACCATCCGTATCGCGTGATTCAATTTCTTCCAACCAATCATATTCTTGTTGAATACGATCTTCGCTCTCACCAGACATAAAATGCCGCAGCGAGGTGATGGCCTGTTTGCCATGGATAAAATCTAGAACCTCTTGTGGGTCCACGCCCTGACGTTTCGCCCAGTTTATCCACGAGCGTTCAACGACCGGCAGCGAATCTACCAGTGTTCCATCCAAATCAAACAAAAAACCTTTGCACTTCACAGGCATTCCTCTGTTTTACGCGTTAATAATTTGTGCAATTTCCACTGCGCTCAGATGATACTGGCGCGGGCATGATTGCCAGATTGACAGCATACGCAGGTATTTGTCCCACATTTTAGTCTGGGCATTAAAGCCGTGCGTACCTGAATCAAAGTGAGTGTAACGCCCTTCGGTACCCACCATAAAGCGTACATAGCTGAGATAGCGTGATTCCGTGGCCGCATCAAAGCCTAAGAACTCAAGACGACGAGGATCAAGATCTTGTTTTTCTTTTAAATTATTGAAAGACACCTGCAGTGCATGGTGCATTTCCATAATATTGATAATCGTGCGGCAGGTATCTTCGCTTAGCTCGCCAAAATCACGATCGAGTTCGCGCATTTGTAGGCCAAAACCGCGTTCGATGATGGTTTGCAAACGACGATAACGCTCGGCGTTATCCGGATCCATCATGGTCATCATCTTGTATTGGTTAGAAAGAATCAGGCGTTGCGCGTTAGTCATTTCCATCTTTGATATCCTCATCGAGCGGCGAAGGTCTACCTAGGCCGGGGTCAAGTCATGTAAAAGGTGAACTGTATGTTTCGCAGCATGGCATAAGCCTGACATTCTAAATAGTGCTGAACATCACTTTTTTGATTTGGAACGGGGTTTCACGAACGAGAAACTGCGGTAAATTGCTGACTGAGTATTTTTTTAGCAAAAGAAGTGTGTTTTAGCTACAAATCGATAACTCTGGCGCGCAAAAAACACACTTCTCATTGTTCAAATATCATCCAGGAAAGTTTTATCCAGCTGCTTAAATGCGCGCTGCAAAACATCGGCCAGTGACTGATAGGTTGGTGTCCCTTCTACCGGCGCCTGCGCTTTTCCGGCTTCCACCAGCTTAGCGCGAATTTCATGAAACCATTGCAATAAGGTTGGCGGCAGCGGCGTCACAGAACGTTTACCTAACCACCAAAGCCCTTGCATCGGCAAACTACAGGCAAACAGCGCGGTGGCAATCGCAGGGCCCAGTTGGCCACCCAGAGCAATCTGCCACGTTAACGTGAAAATGGCGATCGGCGGCATGAAGCGCACGGCAAATCGCGTCACCTTCGCAATACGATTTTCAGGAAACATCGGTGCCAAGCGCTTATCACTCGGCCACGTCTTCATATATGTCTGGCCGCGTTGAAAAATCTGGAACCACCCTACGTGGCCGGTTGGCTTAGATGTCATAGGAACCTCAACTTCATTTATAAAAAATCAAAAAACAGTGTAAAATCACAACGTATACTTAGCGGTCTTAAATTTATTTTGTTTTTGGCATCCGCAATCGGTATCCTAGCGCGGCCTTGAGGCCTGTAGAAGCAAAAACAACGTTAATAAAGTGTTTCATTAACGACTGCTTCTTAAAGCTAAGTTTTCAGCATTAAGACCCTGTACAATCTGACAGCGTCTGGCGAAAACCTTGCCGGCAACGCAATGCTTTTTCGAGCACCGCGGTTTTTTAATGCGATGTTCTTCATCATGACGAATTAGCACTACGCATGATGTTAATCATAAATGTCGACGACATATTACGCTACGCTTAATGTCTGATTGACTCAATTTCTAACCACGCATAACAAGTAGGTACTTCCATGTCGAAGCTGGTACTGGTTCTTAACTGCGGCAGTTCATCACTGAAATTCGCTATCATCAACGCAGCCAACGGTGAAGAACACCTGTCTGGTTTAGCTGAATGTTTCAGCCTGCCTGAAGCCCGTATTAAATGGAAAATGGACGGCGCTAAGCACGAAGAAGCCTTAGGCGCTGGTGCAGCTCATAGCGAAGCCCTGAACTTCATCGTTAATACTATTCTGGCACAGAAGCCAGAACTGTCTGCATCTCTGACCGCTATCGGTCACCGTATCGTGCACGGCGGCGAGAAATTCACTGAATCAGCACTGATTACTGATGAAGTACTGCAAGGTATTAAAGATGCAATCCCGTTTGCGCCTCTGCACAACCCTGCTCACCTGATCGGTATCGCTGAAGCATTCAAATCTTTCCCTAACCTGAAAGACAAAAACGTTGCGGTATTTGATACTGCTTTCCATACCACTATGCCGGAAGAGTCTTACCTGTACGCCCTGCCGTACAGCCTGTACAAAGACCACGGTGTACGTCGCTATGGCGCACACGGCACCAGCCACTTCTTCGTTAGCCAAGAAGCGGCGAAAATGCTGAACAAGCCCGTTGAAGAACTGAACGTGATCACCTGCCATCTGGGCAACGGTGGTTCTGTGACTGCAGTTCGTAACGGTAAATGTGTTGATACCTCTATGGGTCTGACTCCGCTGGAAGGTCTGGTAATGGGTACTCGCTCTGGCGATATCGACCCAGCTATCATCTTCCACCTGCATGACTCTCTGGGTATGAGCGTTGAGCAAATCAACAAACTGCTGACCAAAGAATCTGGCCTGTTGGGTCTGACCGAAGTCACCAGCGACTGCCGTTATGTTGAAGATAACTACGAAACCAAAGCTGACGCTAAGCGCGCAATGGACGTATTCTGCCACCGTCTGGCTAAATACATCGGTGCTTACACTGCGCTGATGGATGGTCGTCTGGACGCAGTCGTATTTACCGGCGGCATCGGTGAAAACGCGGCAATGGTACGTGAACTGACTCTGGATAAACTGGGTCTGCTGGGCTTCGAAATCGATCACGAACGCAACCTGGCTGCACGCTTCGGCAAATCTGGCACCATCACTAAAGATGGCAGCCGTCTGGCCGTAGTTATCCCAACCAACGAAGAGTTGGTTATTGCACAAGACGCCTCTCGTCTGACTGCATAAGACGCATCTCAACACCGTCAGCCAAGGCTGGCGGTGTTATTTAAGCTCCAAAGTTTAAATCAAGCGTAGAAATTCTAACCTATCCGACCAAGTTCACCGCGCTGTATCACCCATTGTTCAGCCAGTTGAACAACCGTAAAGAGGTTTTATCGTGTCACGTACAATTATGCTGATCCCCACCAGCACCAGCGTTGGCCTGACCAGCGTTAGCTTGGGTGTCATTCGCTCTATGGAGCAAAAAGGTGTTCGTCTGAGCGTCTTCAAGCCTATCGCACAGCCACGCACCGGCGGCGATTCTTTAGACCAGACCACCACCATTATCCGCGCTAACTCTTCTATTCCTGCCGCTGAACCGCTGCGCATGTCTTACGTTGAAACGCTGCTGAGCTCTAACCAGCAAGACGTGTTGATGGAAGAAATCGTTGCTCGTTACCACGAAAATACCAAAGACGCAGAAGTTGTTCTGGTTGAAGGTCTGGTTCCAACCCGCAAACACCAGTTTGCTAACGCGTTGAACTACGAAATTGCCAAAACCCTGAACGCTGAAATCGTCTTCGTTATGGCGCTGGGCAACGACTCCGCTTCTCAGGTTAAAGAGCGTATCGAACTGGCTCGTTCTAGCTTCGGTGGCAGCAAAAACAAAAACATCACCGGCGTTATCATCAACAAGCTGAATGCACCGGTTGACGATCAGGGCCGTACTCGCCCAGACCTGTCTGAAATCTTCGATGATTCCAACAAAGCCAGCATTGCTAATCTGGATACTGCACAGCTGATCGAAAATAGCCCGCTGCCAGTTCTGGGCTGTGTGCCTTGGAGCTTCGAGCTGATTGCAACACGTGCCATCGATATGGCAAATCACCTGAAAGCACGCGTCGTGAATGAAGGTGATATCAAAACCCGTCGTATTAAGTCTGTGACTTTCTGCGCGCGCAGCATTCCTCACATGCTGGAACATTTCCGTCCGGGTTCACTGCTGGTGACTTCCGCTGACCGTCCTGACGTTCTGGTTGCCGCTTGTCTGGCAGCAATGAACGGCGTGGAAATCGGCGCAATCCTGTTGACCGGCGGCTACGATATGGACGAACGCATCGCTAAGCTGTGCGAACGTGCATTCCAGACCGGTCTGCCAGTCTTCATGGTAGATACCAACACGTGGCAGACCTCGCTGAGCCTGCAGAGCTTCAATCTGGAAGTTCCTGCTGACGACCATCAGCGCGTTGAGAAACTGCAAAACTACGTCGCAAGCCACATCGACAGCAAGTGGATTGATTCCCTGTCTGCGGCTTCTGAGCGTTCACGTCGCCTGTCTCCTCCGGCGTTCCGTTACGAACTGACCGAACTGGCGCGTAAAGCATGCAAACGCGTTGTTCTGCCAGAAGGTGATGAGCCACGTACCGTTAAAGCAGCAGCTATCTGTGCTGAACGCGGCATCGCTGAATGTGTTCTGCTGGGTAACCCAGAAGAAATCCAGCGCGTTGCAGCAGCTCAGGGCGTTGTTCTGGGTAAAGGCATCGAAATCGTTGATCCAAACGTAGTACGTGAGCAATACGTTCCACGTCTGGTTGAACTGCGTAAGAGCAAAGGCATGACCGAAGTTGTTGCTCGCGAACAGTTGGAAGACAACGTTGTTCTGGGTACGCTGATGCTGGAACAAAACCAGGTTGACGGTTTGGTTTCTGGTGCGGTTCACACCACGGCTAACACCATTCGCCCACCGTTGCAGCTAATCAAAACTGCACCGGGCAGTTCTTTGGTCTCTTCTGTGTTCTTCATGCTGCTGCCTGACCAGGTTCTGGTTTACGGCGACTGCGCGATCAACCCAGATCCAACCGCAGAACAGCTGTCTGAAATCGCTATCCAGTCTGCAGACTCTGCGGCTGCATTCGGTATCGAACCTCGCGTAGCCATGATTTCCTACTCAACCGGTAACTCCGGTGCGGGTAGCGACGTTGAGAAAGTTCGCGAAGCAACTCGTCTGGCTCAGGAAAAACGTCCTGACCTGATCATCGATGGCCCGCTGCAGTATGATGCGGCTATCATGGCTGACGTAGCTAAGTCTAAAGCGCCTAACTCTCCAGTTGCGGGTAAAGCGACCGTGTTCATCTTCCCAGACCTGAACACCGGTAACACCACTTACAAAGCGGTACAGCGTTCTGCTGATCTGGTCTCTATCGGACCAATGCTGCAAGGCATGCGTAAGCCGGTTAACGACCTGTCTCGTGGCGCATTGGTTGACGATATCGTCTACACCGTTGCTCTGACTGCGATTCAGGCTGCGCAAGCTGCCGCTGCTGCCAAGTAATCTCTGATTACACGTTAAAAGGCTCCCACTTGGGAGCCTTTTTTATTGTTGGAACAGTCCGCTATTCTGGTAGCAAGCGAATCAGCGTTTGATAGGATTATCTTCCAGCAATCCCATCGCCTGTTTCACAATATCCTCTGCCGTCAGTTCATATTCCTGCATCAGAAAATCCTGTGTCCCCACCTGCCCATAACGTTCTTTAACTCCTACGCGCCGCATCGGCACCGGATGGTTTTCCACCAGCACTTCTGCCACGGCTGAACCAAGCCCGTTATGAATGCTATGGTTTTCGCAGGTAACGATTCGCCCTGTTTTCGCCGCGTATTCAATAATCAAATCTTTATCGATAGGCTTAAGCGTAAACATGTCGATTACCGCAGCGCTGTAACCTTGCTCAGTAAGCATTTGTGCAGCTTGCAGAGCCTCAGCTACCATAATCCCATTGGCGATCAGCGTGATGTCTTTGCCATCTTGTAAAACCTTGCCTTTGCCAATGGTGAATTCTGTACCGCTAGGATAAATCGTGTATGCCTGCTTACGAATGGTTCTCACCCAGTGGAAACCTTTTAAATCCACCAGCTGGTGCAGAATGTTTTGGAACATCGTGGCATCCGTCATTTCCATCACCACGGAGTGAGCAAGACCGCGCACGATCCCCATATCTTCGAACGACATGTGGGTTCCACCGTTATGACAAGCGCTAACGCCAGCATCTGATGCAATCACCTTCACATTGTTCTTTTGATAATCAACCGACATAAACAGCTGATCAAAACAGCGGCGACTCGCGAAAGCGGTAAAGGTATGCACAAACGGAATACGTCCGGCTAAAGAGAGTCCTGCCGCAGTACCGATAACGTTAGCCTCCATAATTCCGCAGTTGATAACCTGTTGGGGGAAATCACGGTGAACGCTGTCCATGGCCATAGAGCTCATCAAATCAGCTTCTAAAGCTATCACCGGCGTATTTGCGATGAACTGATCGCGCATCGCTTGGGCATACACCTTGCGCATTTCCATTTTGTCTTTCTGTAACGGCAGGAATTCATGGCTCATAGCGTTGCCTCCAGTGTTGCGATCGCTTTCTGCATTTCCGCTTTTATATCGTCAGTTAAGCGCAGGTGATGAGAATTGGGCAGTTGCTCAATATAGGGAACGCCCTGACCTTTGATACTATCGAGAAGCACGACTCTCGGACGCTGTTCACCGCTTCGAACTGGAGCAATGGCCTCGTAAATAGCGGCAATATCGTCGCCTTTCACGCTGAGCACATCGAAACCAAATGCGCTAAATTTCGCGTTGAGATCGAATGGTTTGATGACCTCATCTAAGGTGCCATCCAACTGCTGCTTGTTGTAATCAATAAACAGCGTCAAGTTATTCAGATTATGGTGAGCGATGAACTGGAAGGCTTCCCAGCACTGACCTTCATTCAGTTCACCATCGCCCAAAATGCAGAATACGCGGTTTTTACGCCCTGCCAGATGATGTGCCAGCGCCATCCCTGTCGCAATTGAAACACCCTGCCCTAACGAGCCGGTTGTCGCATCGACGCCACGAGTGAGCAAACGGTCAGGATGGCTGGGGAAATGGGTTCCATTTTCGTTTAGCGTGGCTAACGCTTCGCGAGGAAAATAGCCTTTTAGCGCCAAAGCGCTATATAACGCAGGCCCGGCATGACCTTTAGACAACACAAAATTATCGCGCCCCGGCCATTGTGGCTGGACGGGATCAACCTTCATCACTGCCCCATACAGCACCGCCAGCGTTTCAACCACCGACATTGAGCCACCGTAGTGACCAAAACCCAGATTCGTTAACGCTTTTAAGGTTTCTACGCGAATTTCTGTCGCGTAACGTTGAACCTCTTTCAGGTTAAGCATAGTTACCCCTTATTTGTTGGCGCTATCAGCGGAGGTGGATGGAGAAATCTTGCGAGAGAAGAAGTAGTTATGTGCTACAAGCGCCACGAAGATGGCGATAATGACGGCCATAATCATGTCTTTATTCATAAAGCGCGCCATGTTGCCTAGCACAATACCGATGCCGCCAAAATCGGCGTCTGAGAAGGTGGTATTGGCAAAGCCGAGCGCGCCTAATACCGGCAACAAGAGAACCGGCAGGAAGGTAATCAGCAGGCCATTAGCAAATGCGCCAATCATGGCACCACGACGGCCGCCGGTGGCATTGCCGAAGACCCCAGCCGTTGCCCCCGTAAAGAAGTGAGGAACGACGCCAGGTAAAATCAGCACCAGATTAAACTGGCCTAAGAGGAACAACCCGACCAGCCCACCGAGGAAGCTGAATAGGAAGCCAATCAATACTGCATTAGGGGCATATGGGTAAACCACGGGGCAATCAAGCGCGGGACGTGCATTAGGGACCAAACGCTCAGAAAACCCCGTAAATGCAGGAACGATTTCAGCCAAAATCAAGCGCACGCCTTGCAGAATAATGAACACGCCAGCCGCAAAGGTGATTGCCATAATGATGGAATAAACCAAATAGTTCTGGCCGGCGCTATAGGTGGCTTCGACAAAATCGGAACCTGCGCTCACCGCCATAATCAGGTAAATCACCATCATGGTCAGAGAGATGGAAATGGAACTATCGCGCAAGAAGCTGAGGTTTTTAGGCAGGTTCATCTCTTCGGTTGAGCGCGATCCTTTACCTACTCGCCCGCCAATCCAACCGGAAAGGATATAGCCTAATGTACCAAAATGACCAAACGCGATATCGTCATTGCCGGTAATTTTCCGCATATAACGCTGCGCCAAGGCAGGAAAAAAGGCCATGACTAAACCGAGCGTCAATGCTCCCGTAAAGACTAATTGCACACCTTCAAATCCGGCAACGGTCAATATAATGCCGATCATACACGCCATATAAAACGTGTGGTGCCCCGTTAAGAATATGTATTTAAGCTTGGTAAAACGTGCCACCACAATATTGGCAACCATGCCGAATGCCATAATTAGCGCAGTCGCAGCGCCATATTTTTCTAATGCAATAGAAACAATTGCCTCATTGTTAGGAATGATGCCCTGTATATTAAAGGCATGTTCAAACATACCTCCCAACGGATTAAGTGAGCTGACAAGAACCCCTGCCCCACCGCCTAAAACAATGAAGCCAAGAATTGTTTTTACGGTTCCTTTCACGACATCGCTGAAAGATTTTTTCTGAGCCAATAAACCGACCAAAGCAATAATCCCGACGAGAACCGCAGGAACTTTCAATATATCAACGATGAACTTCAGCGTTTCTTGGATAAACATATCCGCCTCGCTAATTATCTAAGATAAGTTGTCGATTATTTTATTTATTGAAATAAGCCCGTAGCTTTGTTTCAAGTTCATTAATATCAATAATATTGGTAATAACGATTAGCTGGTTATCTGGAATGCTAGCACTGGCAGCAATATCTTTCGCCATCACAAACAGATCGGCTTCGCTAGGGATCGCCGATGAGAGGTCAGAGTGCTCAACGTCTGCCTCAACACCCATCTTCTTGAGCACTTTTTTGATATTCATTTCCACCATAAAACTGCTGCCTAAACCTGAACCACATATCGCCATAATTTTCATTATTTAATCCTCGGTGAGTTTTTTAAAAACAGAGATCCCACAGGGAGTCCTGTTATTTTTATAGAGTGATTGATTTAAATAAGTATTAAAATTTCTCGATGATGGATTTAATCTCCTCTAGGGTAGCGGCACTATGAATTTTTTTTACCGCATCATCATCTGAGAAAAATTCTGCCAGATGAGAGATTAATTCAATATGGCTATGGCTGTCAGGCGCTGAGAGCATCACGACTAAATTAACCGGATCGTTGTCAGCAGAATGAAATAAAACGTCTTGTTTCACGCTCAGCAATGAAAGTCCTAAAGACTTAGCACCTTCTTCTGGCCTTGCGTGTGGCATCGCAATACCCGGAGCCAAGACATAATAGGGGCCCAGCTTTTCATGTTGCTGATAAATAGCGGCAAGATAATCAGGAGTAATAATACCCTTCTGTAATAACGGCTGCGCACTGAGCCTCACAGCCTCTTGCCACGTATCCACACTGTCGCGAATTTGTATGGTGTCATCAGTTAACCAAGTATTCAGCATTGTCTCTCCTAAGCGGATGACCTCTGTCGATAACCATAGCTGCCAGTCTGTTTGACCGTCGATTATCAGCAAATGGGGTGGTGTAAAGAGACATTACCTTTAAAGATAGCGCTACCAAAAACGCTATCTGTTGGATTTGTGATAGCGCTATCAAAAATAGATGTTTATTCTATGACCAGAGATGACGTACATCTCATAACGCCCATAGCGTGGCAATATCGCTAACAAAGCCCGTAGTAGTTTTATGATTAATCGCTTTTTTTAGCTAAAATAGCGCCATTGCAGCCTAGGCTCCGTTAGGAACAAGCATGCCCATCATTAAAAAACGACGTAGTACCGGCAGAGTCACGCTGGCCGATGTAGCCCGCCATGCCGGTGTTGGTTCAATGACCGTATCGCGTGCTCTACGTACGCCCGATCAGGTTTCGGACAAGCTAAGAGAAAAAATTGAGTCTGCCGTTAGCGAACTGGGCTACGTGCCAAATCTTGCCGCCAGCGCTTTAGCATCTGGGGCTGGACGCACGATTTCGGTGGTGGTTCCCTCGTTTACCGAGGCAGGCTGCGCCCAGATGCTGGCAGGGCTGCAAAGCGTACTACAACCGGCAGGATTCCAGCTGACGCTCTCCGAATCCCAACGTGATGAAGAACGCGAAGCTAGCATGCTAGAAAACCTGCTCTCAGCCAGTCTGGCCGCGGTGGTTTTACTCAGCACCGAGCAAAGCGATAACACCCGTCAGTGGCTGAAAAATGCAGAAATTCCGGTGGTGGAAATCGGTGCCATGCGCGAAGACCCTATCGATATCAATATCGGGATAGATTATGCCGATGCGATGTTTAATCTGACGCGCTATGTCATCGATCGAGGATATGAAAACATTGGTTTGCTGTGTGCGAATCAAGAGCCGTGGATATTTCAGCAGCACCTTCATGGTTGGCATCAGGCGCTGCTACGCAGCCATTTCTCACCACATCGGGTCATTAACGCCGCTGAACCCGCCAATTTTTCCACCGGCGCAAACGTATTACCTGAATTTATTCTGGCTTGGCCGGAAATTGATGCGCTGATTTGCGCGTCTGACGAATTAGCCTGCGGAGTGTTGTATGAATGCCAGAGAAGGCATATTCGCGTGCCAAGTCAGCTAGCCGTGGTGGGTTTCGGCAATCGAGATGTCAGTCAGGTATGTCAGCCGCCGTTAACCACCACAGCCGTACCTTTTAAAGAGATTGGCATTCAGGCTGCCAACGCTCTGTTGGCCCGCCTGAATCAACAGACAACCAAAGCGACGATCCCTGTCAGCTCAGTGCTATGCAAACGGAACAGTTGCTAAGCTGACAGTCTATAGATCGCTACTCTTCGCTTTCGTTCTGCGGCGCATCGCTTTCCGCTTCAGCTTCGCTAGGTGCTTTCGCCGATGGTGTGGTCTTTTGGATACACATCGGCTGATAGTGTTTATCGCTGTTACGCGTCATCCACAGAGAGAGCGCTTTCAGTGAATCAGGAGTGAAGCTGTCGCACTCCGCCGTGATTTCCTCAGGGGTCATCCAGCGAACCGACTCAACTTCTTCTTCCTGTAGCGCAAACGGGCCGTGAGAGACACAGCTAAACAACCCTCCCCACACGCGGCAATTGTCTTGTTCAAAATAGAACATGCCGTGATCGGCAAAGGGAACGCCAGCAATACCGAGCTCTTCTTCTGCTTCTCGGCGCGCTGACTCCAACATATTTTCACCACTTTGCACCACACCACCGGCGGTAGCATCGAGCCATCCTGGGTAAAAATCTTTGTTTTCAGTACGTTTCTGAACTAGGATCTGCCCCATTCCATTGTGAACCACGATATAGGTTGCACGGTGACGCAGACATTGCGCGCGCATCTGCGCGCGAGTTGATTGCGCGATGACATCATTGTTTTCATCAACAATATCAACCCACTCCAACCCGGTGTTGAGCGTTTGTTCCACCATCCTCTGAAACCTTTTTCTTAGCGTACTGCTGTACGCGGTTTGTTCATCGCACCTGCTTTATGTTTCACATCTGTACACGCGACAGCGGTGAAAGCAGATCCTACCGAAAATGCCATAAAATAAAACAATCAGTCGATTGCGACTTCTGCCAGTATCTCTGTACCGTACAGGGCGCAGACTTTTAGGACCCCGTTGTCAAATAACCCAAAACTCGGCACATTTCCGCCTTTGGGTAAGCTAACTGAGCCAGGATTGAAACAGTAGATATCACCACGTTGTTCTGCCACCGGCAGGTGTGTATGTCCGTAGACCAGCACATCTTTTGGACTTAATGGCGGTAACTCAGCAGGATGATAAAGGTGACCATGGGTTAAAAACAATCTTTGATTATCGAGCAAAATTTGCTGCCAAGGCGCCATCATCGGGAATTTCAGCAGCATCTGATCGACTTCACTATCGCAATTGCCGCGAACAGCGATGATCTTGTCAGCAAACTTATTTAGCTGCTCTGCGACCTGCGGCGGATTATAGCCTTCCGGTAGCGGATTTCGTGGGCCGTGATTGAGCACATCCCCCAGAATAATCAGCCATTGGCTTTCGCTTTGTTCAAACAACTCAAGCACGCGCTGGGTCGCGGTGAGAGATCCATGGATATCAGAGGCAAACATCAGCTTCATATACGGTTCTCGTTAAATAAGAATAATCCCTATGGCGTTACAAAAGCCCATAGTGTAGCGAATGGCCATAGTGTAACGATGGCTATCGTCGCCCGCCAGCATACAACGCACTGTTTGCCTACTTTTAACCTGATTGGTCCATCGGTTGCTGCTTTTAACGTCGCTTGGCCGCCGATAACGCCAGCCATTGGCACACTGAAGCGCGCTGCCATTGGAAATGCGCATAATCCGCAATACGTTCTGGTACTGGATCTCCTGCCATCACTAAACGATTTAGCATTAAAGCTAAGTCTGTATCCGCAATGCACCACTCTCCGAATAAGTTCTGATGCCCATCAATCAACAACCGTTCAACGCCTGCAATTAGCTTGGCTGCCGCATATTCGCCTTCTAGGCTCAATGCGGGCGGCTTGAGCCCAGCAAAAATAACTTCAGTAGAACGCTCTTGCCGAATTGGCATCAGATCGCTGCGCAGCCACGCTTGGATTTCACGCGCCTTAGCTCTTTTTTGCGTATCTCTTGGATAAAGAGAAGCAAAGTCAGGCGCAGCAAAAACCTCATCAAGATATTCAGTGATAGCTGAAGACTCAGAAAGAGAGAAGTTTTCATGTAATAGCGTCGGCACTCTGCGCGTTAGTGAGAGCTCGGCATATGCCTCCTGCTGGTTCTCGCTCTCAGCTAAGTCAACCGGCTCCAGCTCAAACCTAACGCCCTTTTCTTTTAAAGCGACATAAACAGACATCACATACGGGCTGAAAAAGTGACTATCAGAATACAGCGTAATTTTCGGCTGGCTCATCTTCTCTCCTGTCGGCACTTGGCAATCATTGGGATCTCAGTATTACACGTTTGTGTATATTTGCAGCGCTGAAGTTATCCCGGTTTAGGTGATATTTCACACTGTCTGAATTATACATTTTTGCAACATCACCGCTTTCACCACCGAGCCTTTTGGACTATAGTCAGAGAGATAAGCTTCCTCTTACCGCTTGATTTTTCTGGGAGACATCATGATCGACCTGTATTACGCACCAACCCCAAACGGCCATAAAATTACTCTTTTCCTCGAAGAATCTGGCCTTGCCTATCAAATTCATCGCGTCGACATTGGCGCTGGCGATCAGTTTAAACCTGAGTTTTTGGCCATTTCTCCTAACAACAAAATTCCGGCCATCGTAGACCGACAACCCGTAGATGGTGGCGCCCCCCTGAGCCTGTTTGAATCAGGTGAAATACTGCTTTATCTCGCAGAAAAAACCGGCAGATTCATGAGCCAAGAATTACGCTCACGTGCCGCCACGCTACAGTGGTTGTTCTGGCAAGTCGGCGGTTTTGGACCAATGCTGGGGCAAAATCATCACTTCAATCACTACGCGCCTCAGCCCGTTCCCTATGCTATTGAACGATATCAGGTTGAAACTAAACGCCTCTATACCGTTCTCGACAAACAGTTGAAAAAGCATGCCTATGTATCGGGCGATGAATACAGCATCGCAGACATGGCGATTTATCCGTGGGTGGTACCACACGCCCGTCAGCGTATTGACTTAGAAGATTTTCCTGCCGTACGTAACTGGTTTGAACGCATCTCCGCCCGTCCTGCAACGAAGAAAGCTTACAGTTTGTCGCAAGACTAACCGACAGAGGCCAGCGCTCATGCTGGCCGCTTCTTCTCTATTATCATCGTTATGCTTTCCCTGTATGCTGAATGCGACATCGCATTTGATAAGGACACCCTATGAGCTTTTTACAGCCTGATGCCATTATTCGTATTAAAAACCTGCGGCTGCGCACTTTCATTGGGATAAAAGAAGAAGAAATCAAGAATAAACAAGACGTTGTTATCAACGTTGTGATCCATTACCCAGCAGAACAGGCGCGGAAAAGCGAGAATATTGCCGACGCGCTTAACTATCGTACGATCACGAAACGCATCATTGCCCACGTTGAGGATAATCGTTTCGCACTGCTGGAAAAATTAACTCAGGATGTCCTCAACATCGCTTGTGAACACCACTGGGTCACCTATGCTGAAGTAGAGGTCGATAAGCTTTACGCCCTGCGCTATGCAGATTCCGTCTCGATGACCATGCGCTACCGTAAAGCGAGTGAATAGCGACATATACCCTAAATAACTCGTGTTATATCAAGGGTGAAGGATAGACATATCCCTGATCTTGGAGAAGGCTTATGCGTATTTTTATCACTGGCGGAACGGGGCTTATCGGCAAACCTCTTTGCCAACGTCTGTTGACGCTGCACCACGAGCTCACGGTTTTAACCCGCGATCCGCAGAAAGCGAGGGAAAAGCTCGGCGATAACGTTCACTACGTAACGTCTTTGGAAGCGCTTTCAACGCTGGACGGCTACGACGCCGTGATTAATCTGGCCGGTGAGCCCATCGCAGATAAACGCTGGACGGAAGAGCAAAAGCAGCGTCTTTGTCATAGCCGTTGGGATATTACCGAGCGTCTTGTTGAACTGATTCATAACAGCGCTACGCCACCTTCTGCGCTGCTATCAGGTTCGGCCGTGGGATATTATGGCAACCAAGGTGAAGCGCTGGTCACCGAAGACGATACCCCGCATCATGAGTTTACCCACGATCTCTGCGCACGCTGGGAAGGCATTGCGTTACAAGCTTCCAGCGACAAAACACGCGTCTGTCTAATGCGTACGGGCATCGTTCTTGCGCCCGACGGCGGCGCATTAAGTAAAATGCTTCCTCTTTTCCGCCTCGGTTTAGGCGGTGAAATGGGCAATGGCCGGCAGTATATGCCGTGGATCCACATTGATGACATGGTCAACGCCATTCTCTATTTGTTGGAGTGCCCAACGCTCAACGGCCCGTTCAACATGACTTCGCCCTATCCCGTTCACAATGAACAATTTATCGCCACATTAGGCGAAATTTTAGGCCGTCCTACGGTGGTCCGTACCCCTGCATTTGCGATAAAAACCCTCATGGGTGAAGCCAGCGTGCTAGTGCTCAGCGGACAGCGAGCTATTCCCAAACGGCTGGAAGAAGCTGGATTTGGGTTCAGGTATTTCGAGTTGGAAGATGCGTTAAGGAATGTGTTGGGGAAGGAGTTTTAGGCGTAAAAATACTTTCTAGAACTCTGAATGGTTTCATCTGCCAAGTGTGTATGCTGCTATTGTGTAAGGTTTCGTTCGCCTTTTCATAACGGCATTCACATATAAACTGAGTTGTAGGCGACCGATGAGGGGCGCCAGCGCGCGCCCCTTCAATCCTCGCGCTTTTATCCGAGATGCTATCTCCGCGCCGGGTCGGCATGCGCCATCCTTGGCGCCTCCTCCCCTAGTGAAAACATCCTGTTTTCACCGCTCTCACTACCAAGACTTAAACCATTAAAAGATGAGAAGGCAAAAAATGTCTTTTGTCTTTTCCCTTTTTTATGTTTAAAGAATGCATTTTAGAGTCGCCAGCAGGGACGCTGGTGGCAGGTTGAGGGCGTACAGGATGTACGCTCCGAAACCGGTCGGCCAAACAACTCGGTGAAAAGCGCGAGAGTCGAGAGGTTGCGCGCTGGCAACCTTTCGTCGGACGCCTACACCAACAGCTTCATAAAAACGCAAATGTTCACAGGCGTACGAAACCCTTCACAGCGATTACATTAAAGGGTCTGGATGTCATCAGCATACGAAACCTTTCACCTTAGCCATATAAACAATCATTGCCCCCTACTTCATTGCCCCCGACAAAAACTGCTGCAACCGCGTACTCTTCGGGCTGCCAAATACCAACTCCGGTGGCCCCTGTTCTTCAATCACGCCCTGATGCAAAAAGATGACGTGGCTAGAGACATTACGGGCAAAACCCATTTCATGCGTCACAACCACCATCGTTTTTCCTTCCTCGGCCAGTTTTTGCATAATACGCAACACCTCACCAACCAATTCAGGATCGAGCGCAGACGTTGGCTCATCGAACAAAAGCACCTCAGGCTCCATTGCTAATGCACGGGCGATGGACACTCGCTGTTGCTGACCGCCAGAAAGATTAATCGGGTATTTACCTCGCGCCCTTTCATCAATCCCCACTTTTTCCAGATAGCGAATAGCCCGCTCGCGTGCTTCTGCTTTACTAAGCCCAAGTACTTGAATCGGCGCTTCCATCACGTTTTCCAACACCGTCATGTGACTCCACAAATTGAAATGCTGGAATACCATCGTCAAACGCGTACGCAGCAAGCGTAATTGCTTTTTATCACCCACTTTTAATTGACCGTCAGTATCTCTTACTAAGCCGATATCAGTACCGTTGATAGCAATCGATCCTTCGCTCGGTTTTTCCAGAAAATTAATACAGCGCAAAAATGTGCTTTTCCCCGATCCGGAAGATCCGATGATGCTAATCACATCGCCTGCCTGAGCGGTCAGTGACACTCCTTTAAGCACTTCATGATCGCCATAGCGTTTATGCAATTCGATAACGTTAAGTTTTGTTGGATTCATAAACGGCAGCTCAGTGAGTTAACGAAGGATTCACGTGCGCCATCCAGCGTTTTTCCGCTTTACGAAACAGCCGAATGAGCACATAAGAAATGGTCAGATACAGCACTGCGGCAATACCGAATGCGGTAAAGGGTTGATAAGTTGCAGAGTTGATATCCCGTGCGACCTTGAGCAAATCCGGCACAGTGGCAGTAAACGCCAGCGCCGTTGAATGCAGCATCAGGATGACTTCATTACTGTACGCGGGTAACGCCGTGCGTAATGCCGATGGCAAAATGATGCAGCGGTAAAGTTTAAAACGTGAAAACCCATAAGCGTTAGCGGCTTCAATTTCCCCATGCGGCACCGCACGGATCGCTCCAGCAAAGATTTCCGTGGTATAGGCACAGGTATTCAAGGTTAATGCCAGCAGCGTACAGTTAAGCCCGCTGCGGAAAAACGCGTTCAACAGTTCGGTTCCTTTCACAATCTCCAGCGTGTACATGCCTGAATAAAACACCAACAGCTGAACATACAGCGGCGTACCGCGAAATACCCATGTGAAGCACCAAACCGGCGTTGAAACCCAACGGTTCGGTGAAACTCGCGCCACGGAAAGCAAAACCGCAAGTACGCCCCCCATCACTACCGAGGCAATCAGCAACCACAGCGTGATGGCGATCCCTGTAAAACGAAAACCATCGGTCCAGAGTAATGATTTCCAATACTCATGAATAATCTCGTTCATAGCTCGGCCCTTCTCACGCCCGCGGAATAACGCTTCTCAAGCAGCAACAGCACGCCGTTGGATAGCGTGGTAAATAGCAGATAGATCACGCCAGCCACAATAGCGAAGTAAAACGGCTGCCAAGTTCCCTTGCCAGCAATCTGAGTGGCCTTGACCAAATCATCTAAGCCAAGCAATGAAACCAACGCCGTCGCTTTGAGGATCACCTGCCAGTTATTACCAATCCCCGGCAGGGCATATCTCATCATCGCGGGAAATAAAATGCGTCGAAAAATCTTACCGCTGGAAAAACCAAGAGAGGTAGCGGCCTCTATCTGGCCTTTTGGCACCGCCATAAATGCGCCGCGAAAAGTCTCGGTAAAATAGGCACCATAGATAAAACCCAGCGTGATCACTCCGGCAACCAACGGATCGATATTAAACTGCGACCAGCCTAATAAATCGGTCAGCTGATTTAACATCATCTGTAGGCCGTAGAAGATCAGCAGCATTAGCACCAGGTCGGGAACACCGCGGATCAACGTGGTATAACCTTCAAAGATCGTCGCAAGAACGGGTGAACGAGAGAGTTTAGCGGCGGCCCCAATTAAACCGATCGCAACGGCAAGCAGCACCGAGCTCACGGCCAGTTCCAGCGTAACGAGGGCACCATTAAGAATTAGTTGGGAGTAGCCTTGTAGCATTATTCAACCTGCCATTTCATAGCGTACCACTTAACCCACAGGCACCCGCCTCAACACGGTGAGTGCCTGACCTCGGATTAACCGCCGTAAACGTTAAAATCAAAATACTTTTTGGCGAACTTATCGTAAGTGCCATCTTTACGCATTGAATCGAACGCTTTATCCAAGGCAACTTTCAAATCAGTTTCATCTTTACGTAATCCCATTCCGGTACCCACGCCAAAAATAGCGTTATCTTTTACCGAAGGCCCCGCAAATGCATAATCCTTACCGGCTGGCTGCTTCAAGAAGCCTTCGCTCGCAGCAACTTCATCCTGAAATGCGGCATCAATTCGGCCCGCGGCTAAGTCAGCGTAGATTAAATCCTGATTTTGATAAGGCACCACGTCAACGCCTTGCGGACGCCAATGCTGGTTGGCATAGGTTTCTTGCGTTGAGCCTTGCAATACGCCTACATGCTTACCTTTAAGAGATTCCAAGGTGGGCTGAATCGGCGACCCTTTTGCTGCCACGAGGCGAGAATCTGCCGCGTAGAGCTTTTCAGTGAAAGCGATTTCTTTCTGGCGTTTTTCGGTAATCGACAGGGAGGAAATGATGGTGTCAATTTTCTTGGCTTTCAGTGAAGGGATCAGCGCGTCAAAATCGCTCTCCACGAAAGTACATTGAGTATTGATTCGTTTGCACAGCTCTTTTGCCAAATCAATATCAAACCCAACGAGCTGACCTTGCGGATTTTTAGAGGAAAACGGCGCATAGGTGGGATCGGTACCCACACGGATATGATCGGGAACCGCAGCAAACACGCTGGAAGAACCTACCATCGCCAAAAACAGAGATACCGCTAGGACATGCTTCTTCATACTTTACCCTCAAGAAAACGGTTTATGGTCGTGATGTTTTTGTGTTGACTGCATCGCAGTGATGCAGTGTGTCGAACTCAATGGTTAGACTTAAAATTGTTATAGGCTTGCAAGCGAGGCGTGCACCGAAATCTTTAGCAGGTTTCATGCCATACCGCATTTCACGGCGAAACGTTCAGCACAATGACGCTGAGAATACGCGGCACAACACGGTGCAACGCTGCTTCAGATAAATAAGCTTCAGAGAAATGAGCTACTCTGCCTCGCTTTAGCAAAGATAGAGCAGCAATAGCAAAACGACAGGTTCAGGAGAGGGAAAAGCAGACTTTATGCACCAAAGGTGATCAATGTTGCAAAAATGCACTAATGTTGCACGAGTGTTACTATTATTTATGCCCACCGCCCCAACGGGTGAACAGATCTTCAGGTATTTCAATATCGAACTGATCGATAACACGATTGACGGTTTGATCGATAATGTCTTGCAGCGTTTGCGGGCGATGATAAAACGCGGGGACCGGTGGCATAACAATGGCACCCAATTCGGCAGCGGTCGTCATCATTCTCAAATGCCCTAAATGCAGCGGCGTTTCTCGCACACAAAGCACTAAGCGACGATGCTCTTTCAACACCACGTCGGCGGCACGGGTTAACAGATTGTCCGTATAGCTATGAACAATACCTGACAGGGTTTTCATTGAACAAGGCAAAATAACCATACCCGCCGTTTTGAACGATCCTGAGGAAACGCTGGCGGCAATATCACGCGAATCGTGAACTACATCGGCTAAGCTCTGCACGTCCCGCAACTGCAGATCGGTTTCCAATGCCAACGTCTGGCGAGCGGCATTACTCATGATGAGATGAGTTTCGATATCAGGCACACCCTGCAGCACTTCCAGTAAACGCACACCGTAGATTGCACCGCTGGCACCAGAGATACCAATAATTAAACGTTTCATGAGTGTTGGCCTACTTTTGCAGATTTAATCAGGCATTCGGCAGGAATGCCAAACAGCGTGTGTAACCGTCGGATCATCGGTAACGTTAAATTACGTTTACGATTTAATACTTCGTACACTCGATTTGGGTTGCCAATCGCCGCAGTCAGATCGCGAACTGTCAAACCAGATTGCTCCATGCGAAACTTGATTGCTTCAACAGGATCGGGAAGATCAACTGGAAAATGTTTAGACTCATATGCTTCTATCAGAGTAAGCATAACTTCAAAACTATCCCCTTCAGGCGTGTTCGGTTTTGGAGGATTATCAAAAAGGGGCGATACCTCTTTCAACGCAGCTTTGTAATCTTGTTCATTACGGATGGGGCGAATATTCATCTACCACTCCATTTCTACACTGTTAGCATCAACTGCATCATATTGCCGATGTGTACCGATAAATTTGATATAAATTGACTGGTACTGATAGGCAATCGCAACGACTAAACGATATTCATTCCCTTTAATATTGAAAACAACTCGGCGACCTTTCAGTACGCTGGCCGTCGAATAGAGGCGCTTAATATCACTTGGCATTGTCCATTCAGCGTTTTTTACCTCATCAATCCATGACCTTAACGGCTGCTCGACCTCAGGATACCGTTCCCAAAACGATTTTAAACACCCTATTGCGATTATCCGCATTATAACTTCCATGATGTCCCATTTTAGGACAAGTGAATTATATCCCATATTGGGACTATAACAAGGCAAAAAAAAGCCCGCATGATGAAAATCTACTTCAACGTAAATTTCTTCATGCGAGGCATTAGTGTATTTGTAATTTATGGGCCAGCTATCGCGCTGTCAATGCAAGTAAATGCGAGCAGCAACTAAGAATCTGATGCAAAACCCTAACTCTACTTACAGCAGCAATTACCCTTCGTTATGCATCTCGAGATTCTCTGCTTCTTCCTGACCGCGCATCGCTTTTGCATCATCGCTGCGCAGGGACTGCAGGTAATCCAGATAGCCCTGATCCACATCTTTCGTCACGTAAATCCCGTTAAATACCGAGCATTCAAACTGTTCGATATCGGGATTTTCTTCACGTACTGCTTCGATCAGATCGTCGAGATCTTGGAAAATCAAACCATCAGCACCGATGATTTTGGCAATTTCATTCACTTCGCGGCCATGCGCAATCAGCTCATTCGCATTTGGCATATCAATGCCGTACACGTTAGGGAAACGGATTTCAGGTGCAGCAGAAGCTAAATAAACTTTTTTCGCCCCTGCTTCACGCGCCATTTCCATAATTTGCTGTGATGTGGTGCCACGCACGATCGAGTCATCAACCAAAAGCACGTTTTTATCACGGAACTCTGCGCGGTTCGCATTCAGTTTGCGGCGCACAGATTTGCGGCGCTCCTGCTGACCCGGCATGATAAACGTACGCCCTACGTAGCGGTTTTTTACAAACCCTTGGCGATATGGCTTATCCAGAATACGTGCAATCTCCAACGCGATATCACACGACGTTTCAGGAATGGGAATCACCACGTCGATGTCCAGATCTTCCCACTCACGGGCGATTTTCGCGCCTAATTTCTGCCCCATGCGCACACGAGCGCTGTAGACAGAAATTTTGTCGATAAAGGAGTCTGGGCGAGCAAAATAAACGTACTCAAACAGGCAGGGATTACTCTTCGGATTATCTGCACACTGGCGGGTAAACAGCTGCCCTTTTTCAGTGACATAAATCGCTTCACCCGGCGCCACGTCACGGATGAACTCAAAGCCCAAGGTATCCAAAGCTACGCTCTCAGAAGCCACCATGTACTCAACACGGCCATCTTCTAAATCACGCTTACCAATCACCAAGGGACGAATGCCGTTAGGATCGCGGAAAGCAACCATACCGTGACCGATGATCATCAGCACGCAGGCGTAAGCTCCGCGGATCTGCTGGTGCGTCGCCGCCACGGCAGCAAACACGTTATCGGACTCCAGCGGATAGTGGTCAAAACGATCCAGCTCGTGAGCAAAGATATTTAACAGAATTTCAGAATCAGACGTGGTATTGACGTGGCGACGCGCACGCTCAAACAGTTTCTGCTTAAGTTCGTGCGCGTTGGTCAGATTACCATTGTGCGCCAAAGTAATACCGAATGGGGAGTTGACATAAAACGGCTGCGCCTCGGATGCGCTGGAGCTGCCTGCCGTTGGATAACGCACGTGGCCGATACCCATATTGCCCTGCAGGCGTAACATATGCCGTGCTTCAAAAACATCTTTCACCAAACCGTTCGCCTTACGCAAACGGAAGCCATTATTGGCATCAATAGTGACAATGCCTGCGGCATCTTGTCCACGGTGCTGAAGCACCATTAACGCATCATAAATCGACTGGTTTACCGGTGTAAAACCGGCGATACCGACAATACCGCACATGTTGTCATTTCCTCATCAGCGTTACCGGAGCGGGAGCGGAATAGAAGGCAAATGCTCCGGTATGAAACTCGACGTGCTCTGCAGGTAGTCAAAGAACCACCTGATGATATAACTGAACTGCGGGATGAGCTGTGACTGTTTCCAGTCAGCACTTTGTGCCATCGAGGTAAAGGTATCCAAAAAGAACAGAATCGCTGAAACAATCAGCACTCCACGCAACGCACCAAAACAGATGCCCAGCACGCGGTCGGTTCCGCTCAATCCGGTTCGCTCTACCAGCGAACCAATCACATAGTTAACAATGGCGCCGACAATCAACGTTGCAACGAATAGGATTGCAATCGCGATGCCGTTACGCACCAGCGCATCTTCGAAACGAGTGAAGTAGACAGCGAGATAGGTGTAGAAATGGCTGGCGACAAAGAATGCTGCCCCCCACGTAACCAGTGACAACGCTTCTCGCACAAATCCTCGGATCAGGCTCACTAACGCCGAAAATCCGATGATGCCAATAATGACCCAATCAATCCAAACCATGACTATTCCAATTCAAGAATTGCCTCGGCATCCAGTTCGCGGCGAATTCTAACAGAAAAAGAAAACGTTTGCGTAGAGGATTTCCCTTCCTGTTCGCAAATTTTATTCTCATAAAAATTTGACACAGATTCAGCCAGTATCCTCGGCTAAACCAACGCCCAAATGTATCAATCCAAATAGAACAACAGCCCTGCTCTCATTGCTGGGAACAAAGCTGCTGTAAAATCGAACACAATTCATTGTTTAAATGAATTGACGTTCTGAACACGTATTAACCGCTATTTGCCGCTATAGCTGCGCACCTGACCATTCAAGCCACTGATGCTATTAAGTTCAGGTAAAGCAGACTGTAGTTTTTGTTTAGAGGCATCTGGCCCTACAAACAGACGAGTGATTTCGCCCTGAACCGGCGACGCCGGCACCGTATAAGCACGGTAACCAGATAACCGCAGTTTGGCCACAATCTCGCTCGCTTTAGACGCATTACGTAATGCCCCCAGCTGTACCACATATGCTTGTCCCGCCGGTGCTTTTTCCTCCGGCACCGCAGCTGGTTTGGCTTGCTCTACTGGCTTAGGCTGTTCGATCGGTTTTGGTTGCTCAACCGGCTTCGGCTGTTCAACGGGTTTCTCGACCGGTTTAGGCTTCGCTTCTACCATTTTCGGCGGTTCGACTGGCTTTGGCTTCTCAACAGGTTTCTTCACCGGTTTTGGCTGTTCAACAGGTTTACTTTCAACCGGCTTCAGCTCAACCATATCTCCACGCCCTTGGTGAGTATTAGGCGAAACCGCCGTGCTTGCGCCTTCACGGTCTTGAGTCGGCACATTACCATTATCCATCGGCGTCTGAGCATTCGCGCCTTCCTGCGGTATGTGAGGCGTTTCACTCAGCGGCTGAGTTACCGGAGGAATAACGTCAGTAGGATCATCCTCACCTGGCTTTGGCACCAGCGGAATAGCAGCAAACTCATCCTGATAATGTTTTTTCTGCCCGTCTAACAGTCCGGGCAAAACGATTACGCCCAGCGCAACGATAATGACCGTGCCAACCAGTCGATTCTGAAACTTACTTGCCACTCGCTCTCTCCGTTTCTAATGATGCTTTTCTAATACCGCCATAACATGCGCAACGGTATGGAATGAGCCACAAACAATCACGATATCCTGCGGAGCTGCATCGAGCATCGCTTTTCGCCATGCACTTTCGACGTCGGTAAACACGTTTGGTTCATCCAGATGTTCAGCCAAACGCTCTGCTGGTGCACCACGCGGCCCTTCCAGCGGCGCACAGTACCAATCATCGATCAGCGGTTTTAAACATGCCAGCGTGCCCGCAATATCTTTATCTTCCAACATTCCCACAACGGCACGTACGCGCCGTGGCTGCGTAGCCGGGCGCTGTTCTAACAACTGCTGCAAACGGCCCGCTAAATAACCTGCCGCATGAGGGTTATGTGCCACATCCAAAATCAGCAAAGGCTGCTCGCTGACAATTTGGAATCGGCCAGGTAGCTGTGCGGTTTCAAGCCCTTGGCGAATCGCCGCTTCATCGACTTTAAGATCACAATGACGCAGCGCGGCCAGCGCAGTTGCCGCGTTTGGCAGCGGAACCTTCGGTAACGGAAGATGCGACCACGTGGTATCTGCATCCTGCCATTGCCAATCGCGCGGGGTAGCGCTGAAGTTCCAGTCGTCACCACGACGATAAAGCTGTGCGCCCTTTTCTGCGGCAACCTCAGCAATGGTCAGCGGCATATCAGGCTCGCCCACAATCGCCGGAATACCGGCACGGAAAATACCGGCTTTTTCACGCCCAATACTTTCACGATCTGGCCCCAGCCAGTCGGTATGGTCCAGCGCGATACTGGTCACCACCGCTACGCTCGGGTCAACAATGTTTGTGGCATCTAAACGACCACCGAGGCCGACTTCCAAGATCACCACATCCAGCGCCGACTGTTTAAACAGCAGCAAGGCCGAAAGCGTGCCGTATTCGAAATAGGTCAGAGAGATATCGCCGCGCCCTGCTTCTAAGGTCGCAAACGAGCGACAGTGGTCAGCTTCACTGAGTTCTTCGCCCTGAATGCGTACCCGCTCGGTGTAGCGCAGCAGATGCGGGGAGCTGTATACGCCCACACGAAAGCCGGCGGCCATCAGGATAGATTCTAAGGTTCGGCAGGTGGTGCCTTTGCCATTGGTACCGGCAACGGTAAATACGGTAGGCGCAGGTTTGAGCAGGTCGAGATTTTCAGCGACGCGTTTGACGCGATCCAGTCCTAGCTCAATCGTTTTACTGTGCAGGTGTTCTAGATAATGCAGCCATTCGTTCAAGGTCGAGGTGGCTTGGGGGATTGGGAGATTGTTCATAGTCATTGATCGTTCATGAGTCCCGTTCAAACCGGTTCAAGAAGTCAACAAAGCCCCGAATGGGGCTATGATATAAGACTGCTATACCCGTATGACGACAGGCTGCATACACATCGGCTAAGCTATTTTCCCTAGATACATCACGCAAAGTACATCCCGCTACATGCCCTAGGTATCTACACATTAACCAACTTTCTGCAACCCGAATTGTGAGGGTATACAACCAGATGAGGAGAAAGACTTAGTCTTGAGTCTCGCCTTCAACAGGGATTTCGCGAACGACTTCACTGCTGACAGGTTCTGGTTGCCCTGTCATTTTAGCCACAAGGCTTGCCAATTTGTCGCGCATTTCTGGACGACGGACGATCATATCGATCGCACCTTTCTCGATCAGGAACTCACTGCGTTGGAAGCCTGCTGGCAATTTCTCACGCACGGTCTGCTCGATAACGCGAGGGCCGGCAAAGCCGATCAGCGCTTTTGGCTCGGCGACGTTAATGTCACCCAGCATCGCCAAACTTGCAGAAACACCCCCCATGGTGGGGTCAGTCAATACCGAGATATAAGGTAGACCGCGTTCTTGCAACTTAGCCAGTGCAGCACTGGTTTTTGCCATCTGCATCAGAGACATCAATGCTTCCTGCATGCGAGCACCGCCGCTGGCAGAGAAACAAATCAGCGCACAGTTATCTTCCAGCGCCTGCTCAACCGCACGAACGAATCGCGCACCGACTACAGAAGCCATTGAACCACCCATGAAGGCAAATTCAAATGACGCCGCAACGACAGGCATACCTTTCAGAGTGCCTTTCATCACAACCAACGCGTCTTTTTCACCGGTTTCTTTCTGCGCCGCAGAGATGCGATCTTTGTATTTTTTGGAGTCCTTAAACTTAAGAATATCCTTCGGCTCCAGCTCGCTTCCCAGCTCAACCTCACTGCCTTCGTCCAGCAGAGTATGCAAACGCATACGTGCTGACATACGCATGTGGTGATCGCATTTTGGGCAAACGTCTAGATTACGCTCCAGCTCGGCACGATAAAGTACCTGACCGCAGCTGTCGCATTTGGTCCAGACACCTTCAGGAATGCTCGCCTTACGGGTTTGCGTGATATTACTTTTGTTAAGAATTCGTTCAATCCAGCTCATCGATGACCTTTCTGTTTGAACCTGGCGAAATGCCAGTCCTCTGTTCATGCCATTATGTAACGTTGTCGCTATAGTCTTTAAAATCACCGTAGCCAATTGGCCGTGGGATCAAAATGCTCAAGACTATACCCTATCTATTCCTTGGTGCAGGAAGGTAAAGCCCGCGGATCCCAATGAGCTGACATCGCTCAGTGATTCGGGAAAACGCGTACGGCCAACACATCTGCAACGTGAAAGATGACGGATATACCAGCAGGAACAGACCATAAATGCCGTTCATTAAACCACAACGGTTCGACTCTGTGGATAAAAAACTGGTCGAACCGCGTGGAGTTTACATTTATTGAACACTCTGGGTGAACAATAAACACAATTTATTTCTCAACTGTGACAGCGACCTATCCGTTAGAGGCTGATTTTTTTGCTGCACGCTTGTGACGCCATACTTCGATCACACCCGGCAGAATAGAGAGCACAATAATCGCGACGATCAGCAGTTTCAAGTTTTCCTGCACCACTGGCACATTCCCGAACAGATAGCCCGCGTAGGTAAATAACAGAACCCACAGCAATGCACCAACCACGTTGAATATCGCAAAGTGGCGATAGGACATATGCCCCATACCCGCAACAAACGGCGCAAAAGTACGCACGATAGGAACAAATCGCGCCAAGATGATGGTTTTCCCGCCATGCTTATCATAGAACGCATGGGTTTTATCCAGATAGCTACGACGGAAAATCTTGGAGTTTGGGTTACTAAACAACTTCTCACCAAACAAACGACCGATGGTGTAGTTCACCGCATCACCAATAATGGCTGCGGCGATCATTAACGCTACCATGGTATGTACGTTGAGATCGTTCGTTGGCAACGCCGCCAGCGCTCCCGCCACAAACAGCAAAGAATCTCCCGGCAAGAATGGCGTCACCACCAAACCCGTCTCGCAGAATAGGATCAAGAACAGAATGGCATAAACCCACACGCCATACTGCGCAACCAACTCGGCCAGATGCACGTCAATGTGCAGAATAAAATCGATTACCCAGTGAATGTATTCCATGGCACTTCACTCTCCAAATAACGCTGGCGGCATCCACCAGCCAAAAAATGGGCCGCAAAAGACTAATCCGCTAAAAACAGCGGCCCCATCGAAACCTTAGGCAAACCAAAGTGTTCAGGATAATCGACAGAGACCAGATACAACCCGGCCGCTTTCGCCGTCGCCGCTGCCAGCTTGCGATCTTTCGCCGCCAGCAGTTCAGCCATCCAGCTTTCAGGTTGATTGCCACAGCCAATTTCCATCAGGCTACCCACGATATTACGCACCATATGATGGACAAAGGCATTGGCTTTGATATCAACAATCACGTAATCACCTAAACGCGTCACCTTTAGGTGCGACACATTACGCCACGGCGTTCGTGACTGACACTGTGAGGCACGAAATGACGTGAAGTCATTTTCGCCCAGCAATGCCTGCCCTGCTCGCTCCATCCGTTCCGCGTCTAAATGATGGTAAAAATGCGTCAGACCGCTTTGTAAAACGGCCTGACGGTAGCGATGATTGTAGATGACATAGCGATAACGGCGAGCCGTAGCGCTAAAACGTGCATGAAAATCTTCGCTGACGCTTTTTACCCAACGTACCGCAATATCTTTTGGCATATGGGTGTTCACACCCATCGTCCACGCCGCATCTTTACGCGCAACATGCGTTTCGAAATGCACAACTTGCCCTGTGGCATGAACGCCCGCATCGGTTCGGCCCGCGCAAGATACCGTGATCGGCTCACAGGCGACCTTACTCAACGCTTTTTCAAGGCATTCCTGCACGCTCGGCGCATCAAGCTGACGCTGCCATCCTGCGTATTGGCTACCGTCATACTCAATACCGAGCGCAATTTTATACACCGGTTTGGCAGGCAGGGCCTCTGGCTCTGCCGCTGCTATATCTGCATCCACACCGGATAACGACACATCAGACATTAGTACATGTACTCCTGAATCAGGCGCTCCGCAGTTTCGATAGCCATCAAAGCACCACCAAAACGCACGTTATCCGCGACCGACCAGAACTGAACCACATCAGGTGAACCGTAGTCATTACGCACACAGCCGATGCTCAGCAGCGGATTACCCGATGCGTCGCCCACCTGCGTTGGATAATCATTCTCTTCGCTCAGCTCGATGTTGTCTAAACGGCCAAACACATCGCGGGCTTCTTCAGAAGATACCGGACGCAGCGTTTCGAGATGCACGGTTTGCGCATGACCATAAAATACCGGAGACTGGATCACGCTAACCGACATTGGCAGGCTTTCATCTTGTAAAATCTTACGCACCTGATCGACCATGCGACGCTCTTCACGTACGCTGCCTTGTGTGTCAGCCACCAGCGGTAACAGGTTAAATGCCAGCTGTTTCTGGAATAAGCCGGGTTCGAAAGGAATGCCGTTTAGCAAACGAGCACTTTGCCCTGCAAGATCATCAACCGCTGCTTTACCGTGTGCCGAAGCAGACAGTAGGCTAGTAACGTGAATGCGAGACAGACCGGCTTCGTCGGTCAACGGACGAATCGCCGTCAACAATTGGCTCACTAGGCTATCAGCGACAACCACGATATTACGGTTACGATATTCAGACAGCGCTTGTGGATTCACACTTGGTATCACGAGCGGAACATCAGGTTCCATAGCAAACGCATCGCTGCTATCAATCACTAAACAGCCCGCATTTCCGGCTTCTTCCGCATAGCGCAAAGACGCTTCGGTTCCTGCGACGAAGAATGCCAGCTGTACCTGTGACCAATCAAACTCGGCCGCGTTTTCTACCAGAATTTGCTTGCCGTTAAAGCGCACAGACTCACCTGCGCTGCGCTCGCTAGCCAGAGGGAATAATTCTCCTACCGGGAATTCACGTTCCGCCAACTGTTCCATCAGTGCGCTACCTACCGCACCGGTCGCTCCTAACAAGGCGATATTCCAGCCGTCAGTCATGTTCTTCTCCAAAAGCAAAAATACAGAGCGCCCGACATCACTTGGTTAAGTAAAACGGGCGCTGGAAAACAAAACGTTTCGTCACTATGAACCAGCCCCCTCCCAACCTCCCCCTTAACTTGGGAAGAAGTCGAGCTGAGATCTCATTCGATAAACTCGATCAGCCCCCTCCCCTGACAAGGGGAGGGTTGGGGTGGGGTCATCTCTCCCATCTCAAAAATGGATAAGAGCTAAGCCACACTCACTAGATTAATTCGGCGCTAAACCCCAGCGCATTCAATAGCTCAACGCTCGCATTGTCGTCACATTTCACGCATAACGAAGACCATTCACGGCGCTCCTGATAATGCTTACGCAGGCGGTCAAACTCACCGGCCTGTCCTGCAACACGACGCAGCGGCGCATCGTCGCGGCGCACATCATACACTAGATGCATCAGACGTTTGAGCTTTGCCTGATCCAGCGCGCCATGAACGGTTACGCTCGCCATTTCTGGCACCGGTAACAGTTCGCTTAACGCGACGTGCTGCGGCTGCCCAATGAACTCACTGTAGGCTTCAAAGACCTGGGTTGTGCCGCGCGCTTTGCCTTCTAAACTATAACCGGCAATATGCGGCGTACCGATATCAACTAAATCCAGCAACGCTAAAGAAAGCTCCGGCTCAGGTTCCCACACGTCTAGGATCACGCTCAGTTTTTTGCCGTTTTTCAACGCGGCTAGCAAAGCCGCATTATCAACAATCGGGCCACGCGCCGCATTAATCAAAATGCGATTTTCAGGCAATGCCGCCAGCAGATCAGCATCGACCAGATGCAGCGTTTTGTCGTCACCCGTTTTATTCAACGGCGTGTGGAAAGTCAAAATATCAGCATCCTGAACCAATTTTTCCAGCGGGTAGAACGTTTCTGCGTCACCCTTAGCCGCACGTGGTGGATCGCAAAGCAACGTTTGCACGCCTAATGCTCGCAGGCGACGATTCAAACGCGAACCCACGTTCCCCACGCCAACGATACCGACGGTTTTTTCACGCAGGTCGAAACCATCGCGCTCGGCCAGCATCATCAAAGCAGAAAAAACATACTCCACGACGGCAATAGCATTACAGCCTGGCGCCGCAGAAAAACCAATATCGTTATCACTCAACCATTTATCATCAACGTGATCGGTGCCCGCAGTGGCGGTGCCGACAAAGCGAACGCTGGTGCCACTCAGTAATTCAGCATTCACCTTAGTGACCGAACGCACCATCAGCGCATCCGCACCGACCAACGCCTCGGCAGGCAATGGGCGCCCGCGTACTGCCTGTACATCTCCCAAGCGACTGAAGAGTTCACCCGCATAAGGCATATTTTCATCGACCAGAATTTTCACGTAATTCTCCCGCCGGCGCAGTGCGCTGCGTAAATAAGAAAATGATTGAAGCGCTATTTTGCCACCAAATATGCATCTAGCCCAAATAAGTCAGCACGCTTTCATTGATTAACTGAGATTAACTGACTTTCCGATATCGTTCGGGCGTTGTGCCTGAGATTTGCTGGAACATTACAATAAACGCCGAAGACGAGCTGTATCCCACCTCCAACGCGACTTCTTGCACGGTTTTCCCCTGCTCAAGCAAAGGCAAAGCGTGTAGAAAACGCAGCCGCTGGCGCCATTCGCTAAATGACATACCCAACTCATTCTGACAGCGGCGCGAGAGCGTGCGCTCGGTGGTATATACCCGCTGCGCCCAAACGCTGAGCGGCGTGTTATCTGACGGACAGCTTTCCAATACACGTAACACCGGCGCTAAAAATTTGTCCTGTGAGGTCGGCAAATAGGTTTCATGCACCGGAGCTCGTTTCAGTTGATCCACCAAGACTCGGCAAAGGCGTATGTCCTCACGGGATTCCGGCAAAATCAGATCGCGCTCAAAGCAATCATCCACAATGGCATTAAACAGGGGACTCACATTAAGCAAACAGGCCTGCGGAGGGAGGTCTTGGCACAGTCGAGCACTAATATTGATGGTACGAAACTGTGACAGTTTGCGGTTATAGCTTGAATGTTCAATGCCAACCGGCAGCCAAACGGCAAATTTCGACGGCGCGAGAAAACGCTGGTCGCCAACGTTCAGTGCCAATACGCCGGTTCTAATGTAAATAAGCTGCCCCCACGGATGGCTGTGTGGCAGATATTCGGTATCCGCATTGACCTCTTCACAGCGGAAAAACAGATTGCGTACCGAGCTCACCTCGGAGGTCGGAAATGTGCGCTGCTGAGCCATAACGCCTTGCCCCAATCACAGTAAGTGATAATTCAGTTTGTCTGGATTTCATTAAATTTTGTCTGGTTATCACTATATCTAATAAACCAGACACGCGTAAACTAACGCTCGTCGCCACTGTTGTCGACAATAATGTTTTGAGAAGAAATATCATGAATGCACTGTTTCCACTTTTTGCCGTACTGATTTGGTCAATCAACGCCATTGTCAGTAAGGTTTCAGCTGGCGCTATCGATCCAGCGGCCATCTCATTTTATCGTTGGGTGTTAGCACTGATAGTACTGACGCCTTTTGTGCTGCCCGGCGTGATTCGCAACCGAAAGGCCATTCGACCGCATCTTGGAAAATTATTGATTCTGGGATTGCTCGGCATGGTGCTGTATCAAAGCTTGGCCTATTACGCCGCACACAGCGTCAGCGCTTTGTTTATGGGCATTTTAAGCTCCCTTATCCCGTTGTTAACGGTGCTGATCAGCATTTGGCTGCTACGTATTGTGCCCACGGTCGGTATCGCATTGGGTAGCGTGATGTCATTCTTTGGCCTCGTGTGGCTGGTGAGCGGAGGTAATCCGCAACAGTTGCTGACTCACGGCATTGGTTCTGGTGAACTGATGATGTTTGCGGCATCAGCTTCTTACGCGCTTTACGGCGTGTTAACCAAACGCTGGAATATCAATTTACCCAACTGGCAGTCGCTCTATATTCAGATCGTCTTTGGCGTGTTGTTACTAATTCCTAACTTCATACTGACCGACAACGTAAGTTTGAACGCACAAAATATTCCCTTGGTTCTGTTTGCTGGTATTCCTGCTTCGATTATTGCGCCTTTCCTGTGGATCCAAGGCGTCGTGCGATTAGGTGCCAACAAAGCCTCTATCTTTATGAACCTCACGCCAGTGTTCACCGCCATCATCGCGGTATCGTTCCTGCACGAACAACTGCAAAGCTATCACCTGATTGGCGGCGGTATCGCCCTGCTCGGTGTGGTGGTCGCTCAGCGCCTACGTACTCCGCTAACGCGTAAAAAAAAGCCTGAAAGCGTGAAGAACACAGAGAAGGAAGTTTGCTCGTCGGCTGATTAACCTAAGTGTTACTTTGTTTAGATTTAGCACGGTGAAAAGTTTCGCGCGCCGATCGAATATGCTGGTATTGGTGAAAGGTTTCGACCGCCAATCGAATATGCCGCTACTGGTGAAAGGTTTCGTACGCCAATTAGCAAATACATTTCTATGAAACCACTGGCGTAGGCGTCCGATGAGAGTCCCGTTGCGCGGGGACTCTCAACTCGCGCGCTTTTGACTGAGCCGTTTGGCCGACCGGTCTCGGAGCGCACGTCCTGTGCGCCCTCAACCAGCCACCAGCATCCCTGCTGGCGGCTCTAAAATGCGTTCTTTCAACAGGAAAAGACAAAAGGCCTTTTTGTCTTCTCATCTTTTAATAGTTTAAGTTTTGGTAGTGCGAGCCACCGGTACAGGGATGTACCGGTGGAGTTTGGGGCGCCCGGGATGGGCGATACCAAACCGGAGCGGAGATGGCGTCTCGGATAAAGGCGCGCGGGTGTTGGGTGCGCGCGCTGGCGCACCCGACTCGGACGCCTTCACTAAGTTTGCATGTGAATACCGTTGCTGATAGGCGGTCGAAACCTTACACCCATTTAGCCATAAATCTGGCGGTCTAAACCTTACATCTATCCAGCATACGAAACCCTACTCCCCCACTAAAGCCCCGCCCACCACATCCTCATTTTAATCCCCCAACGGCTACTCCATCCACTCGTGCTGCTGACCATATTGCCCTTATCAAGAATCACAAACGTTGGCGTCGCGCCGATGTCCCACTCGGCTCCTAAGCGCCCCAGTTGATCGTTCACAACAGGGAAAGTTAAGTCTTTCGCCGCCATGCCTCGCATCAGGCGCTCATCATCGCCTGAACGAATCGCAATACTTAGCACGTTCACACCGTCCTTATGCAGCTCTTCAACCATCGGCGAAGTCAGCTTGCATACGCCACACCACGTCGCCCAAAAGTAAATCAGCAGCGGTTTTTCAGCGCTAAGCGCGGCTAAGGAAACCGTTTGACCATTCACTAACGTGATATCAGGCAGATGCGATATCTCCGGCGGCTGCGGTTTGCGCCATTGATCCATTCCCCATGAGAATGCCGCTAAAACCACGATAAAAATGGCCAGCTCCCTCGCCCATTTTTTTAGCCGCATCATGAGGATGCCCGCGCTAATTCAGCTTTAACCACCTGTTCCAGATCGTCATAGCTAATCGCTCCAGGGATCATTTGCTGGCCAATCAGCGTTGCTGGCGTACCTTGTACCCCCATCACATCAGCCAAACGCAGGCTGCTACGAACTTCATCTAAGGTCTTATCATCGATTTTCAGGCCAGCGTTATCCGTGGATTTTAACGCGCTCGCGATGCTGCTGTCGGTGTGATAGCCCTTTTTAGACATCAGCCGCTGATGTAGCGCTGCAAAACGTGCGGGATTTTGCTGCCACAGCGTCAGAGCATATTGCGCAGAGCTTTGCGACGTTTCCCCTTTGAAAGGTAAGAGTTTGATCACAACAGCAACGTCGGGATATTTTTTAACGATCTTCTCAAGCTGTGGATCAAACTGTTTGCAGTAAGGGCAGTTATAGTCGGTGAAAGAAACCAGCGTAAGTTTGGCGTTTTTAGCCCCGATGCGTGGGCTGGCAGCGTCGTTAAACAGTGCATCACGGTTCTGCTCAATCACCTTACCCAACTGGGCACCGGCCTGTTCTGCACTCTGCTGCTGCCATGCGGTTACCGCCTCTTCCAAGATCTGCGGATTATTCACTAAGGTTTCACGAATTAATTCACGCACCTGATTCTGTTGTTCAGTTGTTAACGGTGCGGCCGTCACGGTGAAACTCACGGCGGCCATCGCGAATAACGCACTCTGAAGTAGCGTGGTCATTTTAGTTTTCATGTTGGTTTTCATATTAGTTTTCATGACATTATTCCTTCGCATTCGATAGCGTTTTAAGTAGGGTTTGACGATCGAGCAGTGGGGAAAGCACCTCACCGTTTGGCAGGCTTGGGCCATAAATTTGATTAAACGGCACCGCGACCGCGCCGCGTTGTTTGAGGAATTGATTAATCGCAGGTGATGGCGTCGTCCAGTCACCTCGTAGAGCCACAACATCCGGCTCACTCAGCGCTTTCTGTACATCGTCGCGTAGCAATACGTTGTATTTATTGGCTTTGCAGGTGACACACCAGTCTGCCGTAACATCAACAAACACCCTCTTGTTTTGGCTTAACGCCTGTGAAATGGCCTCTTCTGTCAAAGGCTGCCACTGCACACGGTCGCTCATCGGCGTACGCCAATGCTCGGCGGTTAACGCGCCCGCTGCGAGCGTCGCGCCGCTCAGTAAGAGCAATATTGCTGCCCAGATCAGCAACTGCCGACGTCCGTAATGAATTCCCGTGAGGATCAGCAAAGCCATCAGCAGCACCGCCCCCAGAGACCACGCAATCAGCGTTCCAACATGCGCAGTCAACAGGCTAATCAGCCATAGGCTTGAGGCCAGCATCATCATTCCCAGCACGATGCGTAAGCGGTTCATCCATTGTCCCGGCTTCGGCAACATCTTTGCGGCGATCGGGAAAGCGGCAATCAGCAGCCATGGCAAACTCATACCAATACCCAAAGCCGTAAACACTAGCCAGAGATCGGTCATCGGTGCCGCCAGCGCAAACGCCAGCGCCGTGCCTAAGAATGGCGCAGAGCAAGGCGTTGCTAATAAGGTGGCGAAAACGCCCTGCCAGAAATGGCTGCTGTTACCGTTGCCTCCGGCTGTTGCTATGCGCGTGGTGGTATTGCTGCCTAAGCGAATGGAAAAGAAGCCAAGCAAGTTGGCACTAAATAATGCCGTGACCACCACCATCAACCCAATAAACCACGGACTTTGGAATTGGATCCCCCACCCCACCGCTTTTTGGCTTAACCTCAGCGCCGTCATCACGCCGGCTAACGCCCAAAATGACACGAGAATACCGGCAGCCGAGGCCATAAATTGGCGGCGAACGACCCGGCTTTCGCGATTCTCTAACTGTAAAACCGATCCAAGTTTCATGGCTAAAACAGGTAGAACACAAGGCATCAGGTTAAGAATCAGCCCACCCAGCAAGGCGAATAGGATCGCCGTTGAGAGCGCTAAGGAGGGAGTCACTGGAGCGGGTAGTTGATTATCAACGGTGAGAACAGCCTGCTGTGCAATACCCGCATCGCTGAAGACCATACTCAATTTTTGCCCGTGAAGATCGGGCGCATTACCCTCCCAACCGTCGGTTACGCGTACCGTGGCAACAACACGGCTACCGTCAATTTGGATTTTGGGCTTGGCAAAATCAGCGCCGTCTGGCACATCAAAGAAAATTTCGGGCTTTTGCCATCCCTCTTCTCTTTCGGCACTCACACGCAGTTCACCGCTGTGATAACCGGCCTTAACGTGATTGACCATGCCCTCCGTCAACGGCAGCGTTCCCTGAGCGCGTATAAATGCATGCTCAAACTCTGGAGGTGTCACCTGCGTGAGATCCAGATCAAAAGGGAAATCGCTTAATACACAGACGTTACTGCAGGTAGAAAGTGTCAGCACACCTTGAAGCCGTTGGGCAGATGCTGGGACATTTACTGTGATAGGAAATACGGTATCGCCGTGATATCCCTGAGTTGAAATACCCGAAACGTCAAAGCGCTGCGGCGTTGGCCATCCCCAGTGCATACTTTCGATTGGCGTTTGCCATTTGATTTCAGGCGCAATGCCGCCCTCGCCCGGTGAACGCCAATAGGTTTTCCAACCGTCGTTAAGTTTCACATCAAGCAAAAGGCGAACCATACCGTTTTCAGGCTGGCTTGAGCTAATGCGCACCTGCGCATGATCGTTTTGTGGATTCTGCAACCATCCACTATCGGCCGCCCAAGAGATAGGCAACCAGAGGCACAGGCTGAACGCCAGCGCCCTAAAAAATAGGAACATAGATTTTCTCCAAAAATAATTTTGCTACGTTAACAAACCGTCACGTAGAAAGTTATTCTCGGAAGACACACAGCCGGAGATGTACCCGCAAGCGGGGTAAAGACACAGCCCGTAGAGGGGGAATGAGCAATCGCAGCTGCCGCGTAGGCTCAAGCAATAAAGCCACGAACAGCAGCAGCGCAAAAAATAGGTGTTCAATCGCCATGCTATTAGCCGCAAGCAACGACTTAGCACTTAGCTCACAGGGAGAAATGGGGCTTTCTTGGCTATCACCGTTCTGTGATTCGCCCGTAATTTGAGTCGCAGTAACATCAGTGGGAAGGTATTTACTGAGCATGTGCATACCGGCCATGCGCTGAGTTGTACACGTCAGTACAACCAGACAAGCCAATATTAGGAACCACTTAGCCACACGCTGCCGTTCAACCATAAACTGTTTAAATTTTTCGCCACCAATGATAAGTACGTCTTATCTTACCTAGCAAGCGAGGATAAACAACCTATTAGCGGTAACTTTACGTTTGTCTACTTTATACTGCTGGAGAAACGCCCGTTCTGCGTCAAACTTGCATTTTTATCTATGCTAGAGGATCGTAACCCTGTCAGTTACTCGCCAGATTTAGGATTTTGTTGTGTATCAGTCTGCTGAAAATATCTGGGCACGCCTACAGCGCTCCCCTTTTCGCATGAAGTTTCATCTCAACGCCAAAGACAGTGCCTACCTACAACAAAAAGGCACCGCGGTGATTTTGTCCCATGCTTATGATTTTATAGATGCCCGTTTAGCGCCCGCGTTCCCTGAAAACGATGGCAAGCAGACCCCGATGCGCGGACATCCAGTGTTCGTGGCGCAGCACGCTACGGCAACCTGCTGCCGTGGATGTTTAGAAAAATGGCATCGCATTCCACAGGGAAAAGCGTTAAACGAAGAAGAAAAACAGTACGTTGTGAATTTTATCGCGCACTGGATTGAGAGTGAAACCAGCGGCCACCCTTAGCGATTTTCCTTTCTATTTACCTTTTTATTTTCCTTTCAATGTACAGGTTGTACATGCCGTTACGTACCGACACCAAACACTTACGGAAAGTTGACATCCATCCTCCTATTATTCATTCACCGGCTCCACCGAGGGGCTTACGAAAAACAAATTCTTGAGGAATGGAAAATGAAAAAAGTTTTAGCTCTGGTTGTTGCTGCTACTATGGGTCTGTCTTCTGTTGCTTTCGCTGCTGAAACAACCGCTGCTCCAGCTGCTCCGGCTGCGTCTTCAACGACCGCTGCCGCACCTGCTGCCAAAGCAACTAGCACCACTCACCACAAAAAAGCGAAGCACCACAAAAAAGCAACCACCGAGCAAAAAGCTCAGGCCGCTAAAAAAACCAAACACGCTAAAAAAGCAGCGCCGGTAGCTCAGAAAGCTCAGGCTGCTAAAAAAGCTCAGCACCACAAAAAAGCAGCACCAGTAGCCCAGAAAGCTCAGGCTGCTAAAAAAGCTCAGCATCACAAAAAAGCAGCACCAGTAGCTCAGAAAGCTCAGGCTGCTAAAAAAGCTCAGCATCACAAAAAAGCAGCACCAGCTACTGCTGCAGCACCAAAAGCATAAGTCTCAACGCTTAGATATCAGTAAGGCCGCAGATAACTCTGCGGCCTTACTTTTTAAACTCTCCGCTTAAAAACCACAATTGCCGAGCCGTATCACCATATAACGCCACTGACAACCTTCAATCCAAACGCTTCATCCAGACTCTCACCTCATATCAAGAATAAAATTCTTTAGTGCTCTATGCGCTAATCTTTCGCTCTATTTAATTTAGCTAAGAATATACTTATTTATTCTTATTCCATATCTTGATTATGGGTATTGATAATAGATAGAATGCCGGAAAATAATTAATAGATATCACTCAAAAGTAATAACGTTCGTTATTTTAATTTTTTCAAAATTAAAAACCATTAATCACAGGGATGTCAGAATGATCATTTTAACCAGCTTATTACTTAAGTTATTTTTTAAGCAGCTAACCTTGCGTAGCGCCGCCTACGTTGCGGCTCATATTGTGATTTTGGTTTTGTCTTCGAAAACTTAATTTTTATTGATATATGATATTTATATATTCAAAAATAAAATCCATTTAAAAAACGCATATTTTATTCTCAAGCAAAATACTGCGTGCATGAGTAATTTAGAATCTCATAGTAAATTAGCGCCTATTTTATTATCATTCTGTTACGCATGAGATTCACTTAATTCTCTGCTGAATAAGTTTTGATAAAACTAAAATCATCTATCCCAATCAGTATTCTGTAGCACAACCCGATAGCCATCGAGATCGGTAAACGTTTTACCATGTTGATCCCAATATGGGTTATATGAAACCACCACAAGAAATCCAGCCAACTCCATTTTTGTGCAGGCTGCTCGCCATTCGGCTTCATCAGGAATATAGAACACCAGCAGATTATCCGCCGTTGGTGCATCTGGAACCGTAGTCCCCCGGTGGTGCGTAAACTCAAGGTGGTAGGCATGATGGGGATGCCCCACGATCACGCCGTCAAATCCCTGATGATCGTTAAAATGGCCCAGCACGTCGAAATCGAGTCCTTTGCAGTACATCTGTGCGATAAGATATAGGCGGTTTGTTGGCCTTGCTATACGTAAGCGATTATTTTTATGTGTCATTATTTCACTCCATGCCTCATGTCATAAGCATAGGCGATCATTCTCTACCTCGCTGGCTGAACGCTTGCCCGCGCTCTTTTGCTACGATAGTTTGTCGGCCTAGCGACACATCTGACATGATTTGTAAGGATTATTTCATTTTTTGCGGGCGAATCGCATTGCATCCACCTGTTATGATCTATGCTTGTAAAAGATTCACTAAAAGGATGACATAAAATGAAAAAAATTCTTTCGATGCTCTGTATCGGCGCAGCGGTTTTAATGGTTGCCGGTTGTTCCAGCGATTATGTGATGTCGACGAAATCCGGGGAGATGATCGTCACACAGGGGAAACCGAAAATTGATAAAGACACAGGGATGACAAGCTACGTCGATCAGGATGGTGTCAATCGCCAGATCAATACCAATGACGTTGCGCAGATGATTGAAAAAGAATAAATCAAAGCCGCTAAAAACAAAAAACCCGCATTTTGCGGGTTTTTTTATGCCATCGGTAAACGAATTACTTCTGGAATTTCTTCATGACCAGCGTGGCGTTAGTCCCACCGAAGCCAAAGCTGTTAGACATCACGGTATTCAGATCGCGCTGAGTTGGCTCAGTTACGATGTTCATCCCCTGAGCCTGCTCATCCAGCTCTTCAATGTTGATGCTTGGCGCCACAAAACCGTGTTCCAACATCAGCAAGGTGTAGATAGCTTCGTGAACACCAGCGGCACCCAGAGCATGACCTGTCATGGCTTTGGTTGAAGAAATCGCTGGGGTGTTGTCGCCGAAGACTTCACGGATCGCACCCAGTTCTTTCACGTCGCCCACCGGTGTAGAAGTACCGTGTACGTTCAGGTAATCCACTGGTGCATCCAGATCTTTCATTGCCATACGCATGCAGCGTGCAGCGCCTTCGCCTGATGGAGCAACCATATCGTAGCCGTCTGAAGTTGCGCCGTAGCCAACGATTTCAGCATAGATATGTGCGCCACGTGCCAGAGCGTGTTCCAGTTCTTCAACAACCACGATACCGCCGCCGCCAGAGATAACGAAACCGTCACGTTTGGTGTCATAAGTACGTGATGCTTTATCTGGGGTTTCATTGTACTGAGTTGACAACGCGCCCATCGCATCAAATTCACAAGCCAGTTCCCAGCACAGCTCTTCGCCGCCGCCAGCAAACACAACGTCTTGCTTACCTAATTGAATCATCTCTACCGCGTTACCGATACAGTGAGCGGAAGTCGCACACGCAGAGCTGATGGAATAGTTAACGCCACGGATTTTGAACGGTGTTGCCAAGCAAGCAGACACGCCAGAACCCATTGCTTTGGTCACCATGTATGGGCCAACGCCACGCAGGCCGCGTGAACGCATGCCGTCAGCGCCTGCAACCTGATTGCGTGGAGAACCACCGCCGGAACCGACGATCAGGCCAGTACGGTCGTTAGAAACCATATCATCGGCTAAACCAGAATCTTTGATCGCTTCCTGCATGGAGAGGTAAGCGTAAATAGATGCATCACTCATGAAGCGCATCACTTTACGGTCAATCATGCCGGTGGTATCCAGCTTGATGTTGCCCCATACGTGGCTACGCATACCGGCCTCTTTAAGTTCAGGCGCGAAGGTGATACCCGAACGCCCTTCTTTCAGAGACGCCAGAACCTCCTGCTGGTTGTTACCGATGCTGGAAACAACGCCCAAGCCAGTAATTACTGCACGTTTCATGTCTTAACCTCTTACACAGATATTGTTCATTCGGGATTTTGAGACGCACTTTAGCGTACACTTGTACGCCGAGCAAGTCCGATCAGATGTGGTTGAACCAGATGGAGGCATATTTGCCGTCCCTGTCAGAGATCGTTAAAATCCCTTTATATCTGTATTTAGAGTAAAAACCCGTGAGCAATTCAATTATTCAGAATGCAAAATTAAGCTGGAATGAACAGGGAACACCGGTTTCGCAACAGTTTGATGATGTTTATTTTTCCAATCAGGACGGGCTTTCAGAAACTCGTTACGTATTCTTACAGGGTAATCATCTAGCAGAACGCTGGCTGCAAGCACAAGAGCGTACTTTCACCGTGGCGGAAACGGGGTTTGGCACCGGTCTTAACTTTTTAACCCTGTGGCAAGCCTTTGATGCCTTTGAACAACAGCATCCTGACAGCACATTTAAGCACCTTCATTATGTCAGCTTCGAAAAATATCCATTACTGGCTGACGATCTTGCCGCTGCTCACGCTCGCTGGCCTGAATTAAAACATTTCAGTGAACAACTGTGCGCTGTTTGGCCTGCTGCACTGCCTGGTTGTCACCGCGTATTTTTAGCCAATGGTCGGATCACCCTTGATTTATGGTTTGGCGACGTCAATGAGCTTATTCACGTTTTGCCTCACAGCCTTAATGAACAGATCGATGCTTGGTTTCTAGACGGTTTTGCCCCATCAAAAAACCCAGATATGTGGACGCCTGAGCTGTTTGACACCATGGTCAAGCTGGCAAAAAAAGACGGCACCTTTGCCACCTTCACCGCAGCAGGCTTTGTGCGTCGCGGCTTACAGGAGGCGGGCTTTGATGTGCAGCGCGTTAAAGGCTTTGGCCAAAAGCGTGAAATGCTGACCGGGATCCGTGCAGAGAGGGTTTCTGCCTCTTCGCCAGCGCCGTGGTTTGATCGCCCTAAAGCCCAAAACACCCACGATATAGCCCTCGTGGGTGGAGGGATCGCCTCCGCGCTAACGGCCTTATCGTTACTCAAACGCGGCAGCCATGTCACGCTATACTGCGCCGATCCTAAACCGGCGCTTGGTGCATCGGGCAATCGTCAAGGAGCCCTCTATCCGCTGCTTAACGGGCGCAATAATCCGTTAGAACGCTTTTTCATTAGCGCCTTCGCCTTTGCGCGTCGCCAATATGATGAATTGCTAAGCTGTGGTCTTAGGTTTGATCACCAATGGTGCGGCGTTAGCCAACTGGGCTGGGATGAAAAAAGCAGCGATAAAATCACACAAATATTAGCCACTGACTGGCCGCAGTGGCTGGCTGAAAAAGGCGACGCGATCACGCTCACACAGCTTGCAGGATTGGACATTCCTCATGATGGCGTAACCTACGCTGCCGGTGGCTGGCTTTGTCCTTCACAGCTCACCCAAGCCGTGATTGATTTAGCTCAGTCACAGGGATTAGTCACTCATTTTAACGCCGAGCTCACGGAACTGACCCACGATGACAAAGGCTGGCGACTGGCTTTCAGCAATGGTGAGAGCAAACAGCACGGCTGTGTGGTTTTGGCTAACGGACATCGCTTAAATCATTTCACGCAAACTGAGGCGCTACCGCTTTCGGCGGTGCGCGGTCAGGTGAGTCATATTCCGACTAATGCGGTTTTAGGCCAACTCAAACAGGTTCTGTGTTACGACGGCTATCTCACGCCGGTTAACCCTGCCAATCAGCATCACTGCATTGGTGCCAGCTATCAGCGTAATCAAACCGATCTGGATTTCTCTGCAGCCGATCAACAAGAAAATCGCGACCGCCTATTAAAATGTCTTCCTCAGGTTGAATGGCCAAACGAAGTCGATATCAACGGCAATGAAGCACGCGTTGGCGTGCGCTGCGCCATTCGCGATCACATGCCGATGGTCGGTGCCGTGCCGAACTACGCCACAACGCTTGCGCACTATCAGGATCTAATGGCGCAAAAATCCACGCCTGAAACCGTTGTTTCAGCACCGGTTTATCCCGATTTATTTATGATTGGTGGGCTAGGCTCGCGTGGCTTATGCAGCGCTCCGTTATGTGCTGAAGTGCTCGCGGCGCAAATTTATGGCGAAGCGATACCTCTGGAACAAGAGGTATTGGACGCATTGAATCCGAACAGAATGTGGGTACGGAAGTTATTGAAGGGAAAAGCGGTTTAATTAGATATGCGTCGGTAATGACCCCCTCCCAACCTCCCCCTTTGTCAGGGGGAGGAGCCGATCAGGTTTCAACTTGCACCGAACAGCCCTTCCTTGCACAAAGAGGGTTAAGAGAGAGTATGCAGAAGCTTAGCCAGAAAGCTTAACCAGAAACCTTAGCAAACAGCGATTCCCACATATTGTTCACCAGAATCTGGTCTGGTGGCGAAAGCTCACCGGCTTTAATGGCTTTATCCAAGCTGTGCTGAACCGCGTCATTGAGCGCCGCTGGCGTATGTTCGCCTTCAGCTTCCAATTCAGCCACTGCCAACGTTAAATGCCCACGCAGATAGCCTCCGGCAAATAATTCGTCATCGCTGGCGTGTTCAACCATGTCATCAATCAGCGCCAGAATGCGGGTTTCAAAATCTGCGATCATCGTGGGTCCTCGGGATTATTATAAATCTTCCGGATAGGGGAACCTATCAGCGGTTAGCGTTGGCGTATTGTAAAACGATTGTAACGCTTGAATAAAGCGCGCTGGACGCTCTGGAATGCCGTTTTCTAAATACCAGAGAACCTGTTCACGCACTTTTCGCTGGAACGCGATGCGATCGGGATCGAAATCCCCCTCAAGATTGTCGCAACTGACGTTAAACGGATAACCTACCGCTTCGCAGAATAACCAGTCAAACGCCTGCGGTTTAATCTCTACCACTTCAAATTCACACTGGGTTTTGGCATCGCGACCGTCTGGACAATACCAATAACCATAATCAACCTGCTGACGACGCGCTTCACCGGCAATACACCAGTGAGAAATTTCATGCAGGGCGCTGGCGTAAAAGCCATGAGCAAATACGATGCGGTGAAAAGGTGATGTTTCATCCGCGGGCAGATAGATCGGCTCATCGTCACCGGCTACAAGCTGTGTTTGATAGTCGTCACTGAAGGTCTGATTGAACAGATCGATTAATTGCTGAAAATGGTGAGTTTGAGACATGATGGCCGTCGACAAAAAAATCATTAAAAAGCGGCATCGTTGTAACGATACCGCTAACCCATACCCAAGATAATTGGAGTTGCATCAAGGCGGCAAAGGAGCGAATCCCGATGAGCTTACTCAAGTAAGTGATTCGGGTGAGTGAGTGCAGCCAACGCTGATGCAGCTTCAAATATGACGGGTATGAGGAAATTATCTCACGCTCACCGCGAAGGCGCACTATCAATAGCGTTAATGCGCAAATAAAGTGTGGTTATTTAGAACCAATGACCGAGCCATTGCATAATTTCTGGCCCATGGTTGTCATACATCAGCTTGCAGGTCATCGCCAACGACACAAACACGATCATCGGCCTTATCAGCTTTTGCCCTTTACTCAGCACCATTTTTGCGCCGGTTCTAGCGCCAATCACCTGCCCCACCAGCATAACCAAACCAATCGACCAAATCACTTTACCGCCGATGATAAAAAACATCAGCGCGGCCACGTTGGAAGTAAAATTCAAAACCTTGGCATGCGCCGTTGATTTGGCGAGATTAAATCCGCATAGCGTGACATAGGCTAACGCATAGAACGAACCCGCACCAGGGCCAAAAAAGCCGTCATAAAAGCCCACGCAGCCGCCAGCCACGATAGCAAACGGGATATACGATAACCGGCGCAGACGATCGGATTCACCTAATCGCGGCGTGAGCAGGAAATAGACACCAATTCCCGCCACCAACAGCGGCAGCATTTGGCGGAGAATATCAGCCCGAATATTCTGCACCAGAATCGAGCCGATCATTGACCCCACAAAGGTCAACGCAATCACCAGTTTCTGGTCGTTTAAATCAACGGCTTTACGGCGGATAAAATACAGGCTGGCAGAAAACGAGCCGCCCACCGATTGCAGCTTATTGGTTGCTAACGCCTGCGCTGGCGGCACGCCCACGGCTAACAGCGCGGGAACGGTTAATAGCCCACCGCCTCCAGCAATGGAATCGATAAATCCCGCCAGCATCGCGACAAAAAAGAGTATCCCTAATAGTTCAGGACTTACCGGTAGCCCACTGATTAAATCCATCATCTTTCACCCATATTTCTTGCCAAACATTTGTTCGTTGTTCACGCCGAATCTAGCAGCATGAATTCTTATTATTTAGCGCACCGGTGACGCCGAGTAAGCAGCGCGAAATGGGTGCTGTATTGTGATTCGCCGCACACCTTACGCTGTACGTAACAAAAAATAAACATCACAACCAGCAATGTTCAACTTTCCCTCGCCAATCTTCATTATCATTTTTCATAACCATTTTATTAGCGCTCATTTACCTATGCGTTTTGCGCATTACGGCTAAGCAATCGGCATTTATCCTTTTAAGTTCAGATTGATAGTGTGTGAAGCAAGTAAACGATCAGTGAGGTTGAATATATGCAACACACAATAGGTATTCTCGGTGGAATGGGCCCCGCCGCCACGGCAGATATGCTGAGTAAATTCGTGCATTTTCGGCATGTAGGGCAAGATCAGCAGCATATTCCGATTATTGCCTGCTCGATCCCGGATATTCCCGACCGCAGCGCGTGTCTGCTTTCCGGTGGTCCTTCACCCTATGATTATCTTGAACGCTATCTGCATATGCTCGAGGGCGCAGGCGCTGAGTGCATCGTCATTCCCTGCAACACCGCACATTACTGGTTTGAACGCCTTCAGCACAGCGCCCATGTCGAGATGATTAATATTCTGGATGCCACATTGGCCGAACTGCCTCAACACAGCCAAACCATAGGATTGCTAGCAACCGACGCCACGCTGGCTACTGGGCTTTACCAACGCAAACTGGTGCAGCAGGGGAAAACGTTATTCGTTCCTGAAGGGAAACATCAGCGCGCGGTGATGCAGGCGATCTATGCCTACAAGGCAGGCGATCTTTTGCTGTCTCAGACGCTGTTATTTCCACAGATTGAGGCGTTGATTGAACGTGGCGTAGATACGCTGATTATGGGCTGTACGGAAATCCCGCTGATTATCAACACCGAGGTAGCGCGATTTAACTGTACCTTTATTGACTCAACCGCCGCACTGGTGAGGGCAGCGATCCGTTGGTACGAAGAAAAAAATGGGGAAACGGTTTCCGCTGAACGCCCTGAATTACTCGGTGTGGAATAGTTTTTTCAGATCGCGCCAAAAGCTTTCCGCCGTCATGCTCATACGCGTATCCATCCGGTACGCGTAAGCATAAATAGGAATAGTGAGCGCCTCTTCGTCCAAACGTATCAACGTTCCCTGCGCCAACTCAGGTGAAATCAAACAATCTGGCAGCCATGCCACCCCAGAGCCATCTAGCGCAACCTGCTTTAATAGCTCGCTCATCGATGAAACAAATACGGTCCGGAAATTTAGATGCGTATTTTTGGCCAACATTCGATTGACCAGACGTCCCATGTACGACGTTTGACTGTAATTTAGCAGTGGAAAATCGTGCTGTTCCAACGAGTAGAGTGGCTGTCCTAGCGCATCACAGGCGCAAACCGGAAACAGTTGGGCTTCGAATAAGCGAATATGTGCGAAAGGTGCCTGCAATAAATACTCGTCGTGATAGGAAAATATAAAGTCGCTTTTCCCCTCACGCAGCGTGTTAACCGCGCTATCCACATCTATCGCTTCAACGGCGTAGGCAAACCGGCTCGGCATTTGTTTCACAATGGAGGGGAGCAGTCCTAAGGATAATGAATGCGCAGCCGCTATTTTAATTTTATGCTCAATAAAATCGCTGCCGCCGCGCAGCTCGGTGAGGTTGCTTTCAAGCTGCTGTAATAAATTTCGTACCTGTGAGTGAAATACCTTACCGGGTTCTGTCAGCTGTAGGGGGGAGACTTCTCGGTTGAATAGCTCGACGCCTGCGGCCTGTTCTAAGGAGCGAATTCGACGGCTGAAAGCGGGCTGCGACAGATTGCGCTTTACTGCGGCCTGAGAAAAATTGCGGCACTCTTCCAAGGTTAAAAAATCATACAGCCATTTCGTTTCAATATTGTGCACAATGCTCATCTCAATTCCTGTTGTCGCACCGAGTCTCTTCCCAAACATACTATTAGCATGAGGATCGGCGCGACAACAGACAAACCGTTATTCGAAGGTTCCTTTCACACAGGCTTTGCCCTCTTGCACCATCAGACGCCCGTGGGCATAAACCTGATGAATTGCCAGCGCCGGTGTTAACACCACGAAATCAGCGTCTTTACCCACCGCAATTTCACCTTTGCTTTCCAACCCAAGAAATTTTGCCACGCTGCGGGTAAAGGGAACTAACGCATCAGCAAGCGGCATATTTTGAACTTGAACCAATGCCACCAGCGTTTCTAACAGGCTCTCAAAGCCCGCCACACCAATACCGGTGAGGTTGCCTTGTGCATCAAAGACGGGCTGGCTGCCATTACCGTCAGAACTCACAGAGAGCAAATCCAGCGCGACGCCTGAGTCTACGGCTCGCTTCACCGCCTGTGACGGCGTGACAGGGCCTGGGATCCCACTGGTGATATCGATATGCCCGCCTTTTAGCGCAAACTCGATGGCTGCATCAAACAGGGTTTCACTGCGATTAACGTGGGTCGGCAACAGCTTGCTCATAGGTACATCGCTGTTTTCCAGAATGGCGTAGAGCGGCGCTAATCCTTTTTTGCTGCTTCCCATATGAAATACGCTGATGCCCGCTTTGTTACCCAGTAATCCACCCACCCGTGACTGAGCCGCCATGTTCGCTAATGCGGCGTCATGCGGCGCTGAAGAACGGTGATCGGATACCGCGCACTTCACGCCGATAACGCGGTCAATCAAAGCCACGTCGCGCTCAATGCTGCCGGTGATCGTCGGTGACGGAATGCTGTAGGCCCCCGTCAACATATAGGCGGTGATCCCCTCTTCGTTCAGCGCACGTGTTTTTGCTAATAATGACTCAGGATGTCGCGTTACCGAATCTGTGCCGAGCAGGCCAATGGCCGTTGTCACGCCCGCCTCAACCAGCTTTGATAAACGCACCTCCGGCGTGCGCGTGGCAGGCCCTGCTTCACCGCCGCCGCCGATGAAATGAATATGCTGATCGATAAATCCGGGACAAAGTATCAAGCCGTTTAGATCGACAATTTTACAGTCGGGCAAAACATCGCTCGGGATCTGCGGAGCAACGGCTAAAATCTTGCCATATGCCAGTAACACATCCTGCACACCCAATGACTGAGGTGCATAAACCAGAGCCCCACGTAACAACATAAATCCTGCGGAAGTTAAGTCCATTTCCGGATCCTCGTTATCTCACAATCAGTTGCATAACCCAGATCGACAGCAGTGAATTAATCACGCAAATGCCGATAATGTGGGGATAATATTTGGCGTTAACTTCAGCCGTACCGAGGCAACGCCCGACGTTTTGTACCGGATTTCCCATCAAATAGATGGCGGGTAATAATACCGTGACATCATGTCCACTGAGCGTTCCCGCCGTCACTAAACTGGCGGCAACGCCAACCGCACCGCCCATGCTCAGCAACGACGCTAGCAAAACCGTCGCCGCCTCTCCGGGCAATCCCCATAGCGCCATTATCGGCTGACAAACGTCGCCCACTAAAGTGAGCAATCCGGTAATTTTCAATGCTTGAATAATAACGAATGCCATCACCACGTTAGGCAGTAAATTCGTTGTTGCGATGGTAAAGCCACGCCGAGCGCCATCAATAAACATATCCATCACATTTTTACGTACTTGAGCCGTCATGGTTTTATTCCTTATTTTTGACTACGCGCTGCTCAGCCACATTGATATATATTCGCAGAATGTTCGCACCAACAAATTTAAATAATAAAATAACGCCAAGTGGAACAATTACCGACGTTCCTAAAAAGGCAAATACGGCGACGCCTGATGAAAAATAGTTAGTAATAATGGCGCTTCCGCTGGTTTGGTAGGCGGCAAAAATAACTTTTTCCTGCTCGGTGATTTCACCATCCTGTGCCAGTTCTTTGGTCATCCCTGCTGCTGCATCGGTATTTTGTAGGTTGGCAATCAGCGCCAGCGAACAAATTCCGGGGATACCCAGCAAAGGACGTAATATGGGCGTCATCAGCTGCTGGGCAGCGCGCAGACCGCCGAGCCCATCGGTAACGGCAATAATTCCCAGCGATAAAATCACCGATGGTGCCAACTCAAGCGCAAACAGAAAACCATCTTTAGCGCCCGTCCCATTTACACCTCGGAATGTTAATGCTGTCTTGGCACTATCACCGTTTACATGCCCGAAGGAACCATTGAGAACGGTAAAATCAAAAACTCGCCACCAGCCATCGCTGCCGGAAAATACACCAGAAAAGAAAATAATGGTGAGAAAAAATGAAAGGTAGCCTACCCACGTGACTTTTATTTTCTGGCTGGGTATTGCCAGTTCTGCTTCTTGGTTTGCCATATATTCCCTGCCCTGTGTTTGCAAATATATCCCGCCATACTTGAAATTACCGTTTTGATGCAATGTCAATTATTTGGGATATAGATTAATAATGTTTATGAAAATCTATTCTGCACTTCTCCGAGCGCTTAATAATTTAAATAGCGTGGTCAGATGATCGATTTCGAACATAGCATGTGATGAATAACGTGGGAAAATGCAAGAATGGTTTTTGCTATGCAAAAAACGCATAACAAGGGGGATGGCGATAAAAAAACGCCCCATAATAGGAGCGTTTTTATTTCACTGAATTAACCCGCAAAGTGGTTATCCAACAATGCCTGACACGATGGTGGCAACGGTGGTGGCGTAGATGGCCTTGATGGTTTACTGCCCGGAGGCGGTGGCTGGAACCAGCTTGCCAATTCCGCCCCACAGCCATCACCGGCCGGTGGTGGCGTTTGGTCTTCGCACTCCAGACTATTTGCCGGACAACGCAAACGCACATGCATATGCGCGCGATGCGCAAACCAAGGTCGCACCTTGCGCAACCAATCACGGTCGCTGCCTGCGGTGTCACACAGTTTTTGTTTAATCGCTGGATTAACAAAGATGCGCGTCACTTCGTTATCTTTGGCCGCCAGCTTAATCAGTTCACCGGTCTCAGGACGCCACTGTGATGGGATCACGTTGCGGCCATTCACCGCCACTAAATCAATCGGCGTTGGCTTCAAAAGCTGTTGCTGGCTCCAGCGCTGTTTAGGCAGCTGTAGCCAAATATCAACGTCTAGGCCAGATTGGTGGCTCGCATGGCCGCCGTTGAAACGCCCACCGGCAGGCATCGCCATATCCCCAATCAGCAGCGTCCCCATTTGGCGTTGATTCACTTCTCCCGCCAAACGGTTAATAAACGCTAATAAATCTGGATGGCCATAATAGCGGTGCTGATCAGGACGCATCACCTGATAATCATTAGCCTGTAGCGGCAACGGGTTCGCTCCTACGATACAACCATTGGCGAAACCACCAATCGCCTGCGCCGCTCCCGGCACGGGCTGAGTAATTTGCTGCCACGGCGTGAGTGCCATCGCTTGCGCGCTGACGGCTAGCGCAAACAAACCCGCCATGTAATGCTTCATTCTTTGCATAAAAGACAACCCATCATCAAAATGAGCCCAAGGCCATTTAGAAACGAGGAACGTTAGAAATTACGTCCCCACACTGCGCACGTTGGCGCAGCAAATGATCCATCAGCACGATCGCCATCATCGCTTCCGCAATCGGCACCGCACGGATCCCAACGCACGGATCGTGACGCCCACGCGTCACCATTTCAACGGCTTCGCCTTGGCGATTGATCGTTCTGCCCGGCACCATGATGCTAGACGTCGGCTTTAAGGCTAAGTGCGCAACAATATCCTGTCCGCTACTAATGCCGCCCAAAATACCGCCAGCATGATTGCTTTGAAAACCTTCCGGCGTAATTTCATCGCGATTTTCACTGCCGCGCTTATTCACCACCGCGAAACCATCACCAATTTCAACGCCTTTAACCGCATTGATGCTCATCAGCGCATGGGCTAAATCCGCATCTAAACGATCGAACACCGGTTCGCCTAAACCCACGGGAACTTGTTCAGCAACCACGGTCACTTTAGCCCCGATGGAGTCGCCCTCTTTTTTCAGCGCGCGCATCAGTTCGTCTAAATTTTCTAGCTGAGAAGGATCGGGACAAAAGAACGGGTTTTGTTCTACCTGTTCCCAATCTTTGATTTCACAGGTGATATCACCCATCTGAGTCAAGCAGCCACGGATCTGAACGCCGTATTTTTCTTTTAAGTATTTTTTGGCAATCGCGCCTGCAGCAACGCGCATCGCAGTTTCACGCGCAGAAGAACGGCCGCCACCGCGGTAATCGCGCGTACCGTATTTTTGTTCGTAGGTGTAATCCGCATGGCCAGGACGGAATAGATCTTTAATAGCGCCGTAATCTTGCGAACGCTGGTCGGTATTTTCAATCATTAGCCCAATGCTGGTGCCGGTGGTAATACCTTCAAACACCCCAGAAAGAATACGCACCTGATCGGGTTCACGGCGCTGCGTGGTATAGCGCGAAGTCCCCGGACGGCGGCGATCTAAATCGTGCTGGAGATCGGCTTCGGTCAAAGGAATGCCCGGTGGCACGCCGTCAACGATACAGCCTAATGCGATACCATGTGATTCACCGAACGTGGTGACACGGAAAAATTGCCCAATGCTATTGCCTGCCATGCGCGGCTCCTTAGCGTTGTTTTCTGACTTGCAGATGAATGTTGTGTTTTAGTGTCATGAATCGCGCAGGGTCGCTCTGCCTCTCCTTTTCAATAAGAAGAGGCGCATACCTGCGCGATTTGCACGCGTAACCTGTTTCTACGAACGGTAGAGCGCGAAGTGCGGTGCACAGTCGATCAGTTGCTGTTTGGTCAACATGAAGACGCCGTCGCCGCCGTTTTCAAACTCTAACCATACAAATGGAATTTCTGGGTACTGATCCATCAGGTGAACCATGCTGTTACCCACTTCGCAAATCAGCACGCCATCGTCGGTAAGATAATCAGGCGCACAGGCCAGAATGCGACGCGTCAGTTTCAGTCCATCGCTGCCCGCGGCCAAGCCCAATTCTGGCTCGAAGCGGAACTCTTCCGGTAGATCAGACATATCTTCTTCATCCACATACGGCGGATTAGTGACGATCAGATCGTATTGCAGCGGCGGCAACTCGCGGAACAGATCGGAGCGGATCGGAGTAACGCTTTGATCCAGACCATGCTCCTGAATATTTTGCTCGGTGACAGACAGAACGTCCGTTGAAATATCAACGGCGTCAACTTCGGCTTCTGGGAATGCATAGGCGCAAGCAATCGCAATGCAGCCGCTGCCGGTGCACATATCTAAAATGTGGCTTGGGTTATGGTCGATAATGCCGCTGAAACGGTTGTCGATCAGTTCACCAATTGGAGAGCGCGGAACCAGCACGCGCTCATCCACATAGAATTCATGCCCACAGAACCACGCTTTGTTGGTCAGATAGGCAACCGGAATACGGTCGTTAACGCGACGGATCACGCGCTCAACGATGCGATGACGTTCGCTCAACGTTAGACGCGCAGAGCGCATATCTTCAGGAATATCCATTGGCAGGTATAAGGTCGGCAGCACCAGTTGCACGGCTTCGTCCCACGGATTATCAGTGCCGTGACCATAATAGATATTCGCTGCATTAAAACGACTGACGGTCCAGCGCAGCATATCTTGAATGGTGTGCAGCTCATTCACCGCTTCATCGACGAAAATCTTGTCCAAATTAGCCTCCAACAGACCTGTTCTTTGACCCCATGCGCGCCGTAAAAGCGGTCATGAAGTCTCAATAATGAGAAAAGTAAGCAATCCCGTAGTTTGCCATGAAGAGCCCCACAAATCAGCAGGAATATAGCTGGCATGGATATGAGCGCCTATCGCTGCGGAAAGATTGGCGACGAGTTTTTCTTAGATGCTGCGTGAAGTTTAGATACACTACGTGTAAGAGTGACTAAGGCAGATTAATAATGAAGAAAAATAAAACAATCAGCGGTGAAGATGCCGCCCTTTTTTGTGAGTCCATCAGTGGAGCACGTAAGATCGCGCAAGACACCGTGGTACACAAGCCTAAGCGCAGTACACGCAAAATAGCGCCAGAAAAAATGCTGCAAGAGCAAATTGATGCCAGCTTCTATTTCTCAGATGAATTTCAGCCACAGTTAGATAGCGAAGGGCCGATGCGTTATATCCGCCCCGATGCCAGCCATTTTGAGCTTAAAAAACTGCGGCGCGGAGATTATTCACCCGAGCTGTTTTTAGATTTGCATGGTTTAACTCAGCTACAGGCAAAGCAGGAACTGGGCGCGCTGATCGCAGCATGTCGGCGGGAACATGTGCATTGCGCCTGCGTCATGCACGGTCACGGCAAACATATTCTTAAACAACAAACGCCGCTTTGGCTTGCTCAGCATCCAGACGTAATCGCCTTTCACCAAGCGTCCCGCGAATGGGGCGGCGATGCAGCGTTGTTAGTGTTGATTGAAATTGATGAGCGGGAAGAACGTCGGTAATCGATGGGTGTGGCGGCGATGACCGCCACATTGCCAAAAGCAGATTGCCAAAAAGAGAAGCGCTAAACTTTCGCCATGACCTGCGCAGGCCCAACCTGCCAGTCAAATACGCCGCGTTCAGTGCTGATATCGAAAGAGACACCGGCAATCGCAGACGTTGCAAACATCGGCGGGGCTTCTTCTGGACAGAGCTCAGAAACCAAATAGCCAACCAAAGGCAGATGTGAAATCACCAACACGCTGCCAACACCGGTTTTCGCTAACGCTTCTAGATAGCATCCGACCATAGCGGGATCGCCGCCTGGCGTTAGCTCTGGCATCACCTCAACATTTTCAGGTAATGCTAAGCCTTCACGTACTGCCGCCAGCGTTTGCTGGGCTCGCAGATAAGGGCTCACTAACACCTTTTCAATTTTGCATGATTGCGTCTGTAGCCAAGAGGCCATACAGACTGATTCATCGTGACCACGGGTCGTCAGAGGCCTAATTGAATCGCTAGCTGCTTCAAGAGCGGCCTCACCATGACGCATAATAAAAACTTGCATATTGCACCGCTATTGTTGGCTGAATCCTGTACCGTCAGGCCAGAGGGCATTTGACGGTCGGGCATTCTGCCTGATTCGACACAGAATTAACACGCTAATTTTACCGCGCGTTAGTCACGCGGACTGAAAACATCCACGTGGGTATTGATAACAGCACACATAACTGCTGTTTATCTTTTATCCAATATCTAAATATACTACGAAACGCCGCTCAGCGCATCAGCACCGATACCGTCAGTCCAAGGCCGTAAATTACCTTGCACAGAATTGCCTGTATAGAGGCAAACAATGAAAGAGTTGCAAGCAGTGATCGACCTCTCATTCCCAGATAAATGCTTGCAACCAAGCAACATGCAGTTTTATATGAAACTCTACGAATTACGAATAAAAGCGCTGATTTTGCTCTTTCATCCGCAACAATCTCTCACACGGCGTGAAATGTGTTCCATGGCGCACACTGAGCGTCTGCAATATCTCAATCACGTTATCAATGCCTAAACGGTCCATATAACGGAATGGCCCACCCAAAAACGGGGGGAAACCGATGCCAAAAACGGCACCAATATCGCCATCTCTGGCGCTGCGAATAATCCCTTCATCTAAACAGCGAGCAGCTTCGTTGAGCATCAGCATCACGCAACGCTGAAAAATATCTGCGTCACTCATTTGTGGTTTCGGCGTCACACCGAGCAATGAATAAACTGAGGTATCAACCTCTTTCTTGCCCTTTTTCCCTTTGGCTTTATAGAGATAAAAACCGCGGCCGTTCTTACGCCCTTTACGGTTATCTTTAATCAAGGCATCAAACGCCGCGGGTGCCGCAAAGCGCTCGCCCAGTTCAGCCACCAGAATGGGAATGATTTTGGTGCCCACGTCGATACCCACTTCGTCCAACAACGCAAATGGCCCCACAGGGAAGCCGCCTTTCAGCATCGCCTGATCGATGCCATTGATGGACTCGCCCTCTAATAAACAGCGTGCCGCTTCGCTGATATAGGGAGCCAAAATGCGGTTTACGTAAAAACCGGCGCGATCGCCGACGACAATCGCCGTTTTACCCTGCTTCTGCGCTAATGCCACCGTGGTCGCAATAGTCTGCTCGCTGGTTCCGGCATGTGGGATCACCTCCACCAACGGCATTTTGTCGACCGGGCTGAAATAGTGCAGGCCGATCACCTGCTCAGGTCGCTGTGCCTGCGCCGCAATCTGGCTAATCGGCAGCGATGACGTATTCGAGGCAAAGACAGTATGCGCGGCACCATATTGTTCAATATCAGCCACCATTTGCTGTTTGAGTTTCAGATCCTCAAACACCGCCTCTATCACCACGTCCATCTGATTAAATCCGCTGTAATCCGTGCAGCCGGATAACAACTGCATCTGCTTTTGTCTCTCAGCCGGGCGCATACGACGAGCGCGAACCCGCTTGGTCAACGTATCCCAGCTGTAGCTGAGTGCGTGGCTAATTCCCTGCTCGCTGATATCTTTAATACGCACCGGCAATCCGCCGCGCGTGGCCGTAACACAGGCAATACCGCCGCCCATCAGCCCGCCGCCTAATACGCCGATATGATGTAATGCATGCGGTTTTGCGGCACCTCCAGCCTCTTTTTTCAGCGATGTAGAAGCGAAGAACAGGCTACGTAACGCCGCAGATTCTGGCGTCATAACCAGCTCACCAAACGCCTTCGCTTCAGCTTCATAACCACTGGCGCTACCGTGTTCTAACCCTTGGCGCACCACCTTAATAATTTTTTCCGCCGCCGGATAGTTGCCCTGCGTCTTGGCTAAGGTCTTCTTACGCACGATGCTAAACAGCAGCGAACGCCCTAATGGCCCGTTAAGCAGACGTTCGATCACTGGCAGTTCAGGGCGGGTACGCCATCCCTGACGTGCCAATTGGATCGCGCTTTCCAACAGAATCGAAGCAGGAACTGCGTCATCGACCAGCCCCATTTTCAATGCCTGTTTCGCACGCACATGCCTACCGGTCAGCATCAAATCTAAGGCCTGCGAAGCGCCGATCAAACGCGGCAATCGCTGAGTACCGCCTGAGCCAGGCAGCAAACCAAGCTGAACTTCTGGCAGGCCTAGTGCGGTTTTATCATCCAGTGAACAAATACGACGATGACAGGCTAATGCCAGTTCCAAGCCGCCGCCTAAGCAAGCGCCGTGGATAGCCGCGACCACAGGAATAGAAAGCGCGGCAATCTTCGCCAGCGTAACCTGCCCTTTTTGTGCCAATGAGCGCGCCTGTTGCTCACTTTGGCAGGCATCAAGCATGGTGATATCCGCACCGGCAATAAATGAATCCGGCTTTCCAGAAATAATCACAATGCCCTGTAACTTGTGCGTTTGCGCCTGTTGCAACACGTCTTCGATCTGCTGCACAAATTCTGCTTTAAGCGTATTCACGCGCTCGCCGGGCACATCGATGGTAATCACACCGATATCGTTGTCTACCACGCTAAAACGAAAAGCGCTCGGCTGAGTTTCTTGCATGGCGAGGTTTTCCTGAACTGACATTATTCCACCTCCACGATCATGGCGGCACCGAGCCCACCCGCGGCGCAGGCTGTCGTCAGCCCAAGCCCTCCGCCGCGACGGCGTAATTCATTCAACGTCTGTGTGATCATGCGCGCTCCGGTGGCGGCAAAAGGATGTCCATACGCAATAGAGCCACCTAATACGTTGAACTTATTCATATCGACTTCACCAATCGCCTGCGGGCGGCCCAATTTTTCGCGCGCAAACTCATCGCTGGCAAACATTTTTAAATTCGCCAACGTTTGTGATGCAAAAGCTTCATGCATATCGATCAGGGTGAGATCCTGCAACGAGATACCGGCGCGATCTAATGCCAGCGGCGTCGCATACGACGGCCCAAGCAGCATATCTTCCCAAACATCGATCGCAGAGAATGCAAAGCTGCGCAGATAGCCTAACGGGACTAACCCCAGCTCACGCGCGCGTGATTCACTCATCATCAGCACCGCGGCGGCACCATCGGTTAATGGCGTACTGTTCGCCGCCGTTACGCTACCGTGGCGGCGATCGAAGGCGGGTTTAAGTTTGCTATAAGAGGCCATAGAAGAATCGCTGCGCACGTTATTGTCTTTATCGAGCGACTGCTTGTATGGCGGAATATAGGCAGTGATAACTTCATCGCGCAAAACGCCTGATTCCCACGCTTTCGCCGCTAAGGTATGCGAGCGATGCGCCAAGGCGTCCTGTTCTTCTCGGCTAATGTGATGGCTTTTTGCCATCTGTTCCGCGGTGTCGCCCATACGCAGCCCGGTTGAGTACTCCGCAACCGCAGGAGGCACCGGCAGGAGATCGCGTAGCTTCAGCTTGCTGAATAGTTTCAAACGTTGGGACAACGTGCGCGCTTTGTTGGCATCGACCAGCGTGCGCGCCAGCGCTTTGCTTACGCCAATGGGGAGAACCGAGGACGAATCAGCGCCCCCCGCAATACCCACAGAAATGGTACCCGCCATAATGCTCTCTGCCACGTTGGCTATTGCCTGAAAACTGGTGGCACAGGCTCGCGATACGCTGTAAGCGTCGGTATGAATGCTCATTCCGGTACCTAAAACAATTTCTCGTGCAATATTCGGTGCTTCTGGCATTTGCACCACCTGCCCAAACACCAGTTGATCGATAGCCTCAGGAGAAATATTGCTGCGAGCCAGTAATTCACTCACGACCATTTTGCCTAAATCAACGGCAGGAATGCCATGAAACGCCGTCGCTTGACGAGCAAAGGGCGTTCTTAGTCCCTGCACAATCGCGATGCGATCGCCTGTGCGAGTCGTCAGAGCCAATGGGGGTGACAAAGGAAGTGCCTGACTCATTTTGTGCTCCTGCGCAATACGCTAAAAATACCAAAATTGTTACCAAACCCTGAACGATGAACGTGGGGCGAACATGATTCGCATCTCGCTTTCAGTTAACAGGTCTGACCTGATAGCGTAAATTCTTAACTCAATTTTTACATTTAGCAAACAACAAAACGTAAGAACTGAGACCAGAAGCAGGTTTCTTATTCACAGAGAATGTGGGAGAAGGAGAATAGATTTCGAGGAAATAATATAGCTAGTGAATATATGCACGGATAAAAATAGAAATACAGGCACATTAGCGGCTTTATTTAAATATAAAAAAAGCGCGGCCTAAGCCACGCTTAAAATACGACCAACTCACGCGATGCGATTAACGCAGGCCAAGTTGGAAAATTAGAGTTTCAGCTTCACAGGCAAAAGCAAAATCAACGGTCAGCGCATAGCCTTCTGCTGTTTTAGTGATGTTGCTCTTAATTTCACATGGGTCTGATTCAATCCCACGTGCTTTTTGTGTCAGCTGTTCCAGCATGGCTTTCGCATCAGCTTCCGTAGCAAATACATTGCTATAGGATGCGGTGCAGTCGGTGTTATCCATGATGGTGCCGACATCAACGCAACAGCAAGCGGCTGTTTCTTGTGCACTGCATTTTTTAATAGCATCAGTCATTTCAATCATCTCCTCGATGGGGAATGAACCCCTTTTATATCGCCAATTATGATCTGGCTCAAAAAATATAAAAACTGTGGGTATTTTACTCCTCTCCCACCACAGAGACTAGTGATATGCCAGATGAATGACATTAAGTGAGCAAAATCACATTATTTGGCGGTTATTTCTCCGCACTTGTAATCAGTTCTTTATTAGTTCCGTTGTTTTTTGTTACAGAGATCTCTTTTCTTGAATCAATTTGGAAATATTTAATAAACATTCTTGCAACATACCAAGAGGTCAGACCTATACTCAGCTCACTGGTCTGATTTGTCAGATCGAACTCGGACCCTACAATCCGCGCTCCTTGTTACAGTACGTAACATAGTTTAAATAAAACACACAATAATGAGGTTTCGGTCATGCGCCAGAAAAACCTGTTTACTAAGTCAGCATTAGCTGCAGCAGTGGCACTGCTTTCATCAAACGTCAATGCCGCTGGTTTCCAGCTGAATGAGTTCTCAGCCGCTGGCTTGGGCCGAGCCTATTCCGGTGAAGGCGCCATCGCAGATACCCCGGCATCTGCCAGTCGCAACCCGGCACTATTGAGCATGTACGATCGCCCAGCGATGTCTATCGGCGGCGTATTCATCGATCCAGACGTTGATATCTCTGGTCGTTCTCCAAGCGGTCAGAGCCTGAACGCGAAAAACATCGCACCAACCGCATGGGTACCTAACTTCCATTACGTACAGCCGATCAACGACCAATGGGCCGTAGGCGCGTCTGTCACCTCTAACTATGGTCTGGCAACCGAGTTTAACGATAACTACGCAGCAGGCTCTATGGGCGGTACTACCGACCTGACCACTGCTAACCTGAACCTGAGCGCAGCATACCGTGCCAACGAGCATTTCAGCTTCGGTTTAGGCTTTGATGCGGTCTACGCCAAGGCTAAGATTGACCGCTACGCAGGTGACCTGCCGCTGCTGATTGCAGGTTCAGGCAAGTTGCCACCGGCTCTTGCGGGCCAGGTCGCACAAATCCCTGCGAATACTCAGATCAGCCACCTGAAAGGTGATGAGTGGGGCTTTGGTTGGAACGCAGGTATCCTTTATGAAGTGGATGAAAACAACCGCTTCGGCTTTACCTATCGTTCAGAAGTCAAAATTGACTTCGACGGTGATTACAAAAGCGACCTGCCATCTTCTCTGAACGGCATTGGTTCAATGATTGGTCTGCCTGCGGGTACCGATGGCAGAACCGTTCCAGGTTCTCTGACCTTAAACCTGCCTGAAATGTGGGAAGTCTCTGGTTACCACAAAGTGGCGCCACAGTGGGCCGTTCACTACAGCCTGGCATACACCAGCTGGAGCCAGTTCCAAGAACTGAAAGCGAAAGGTTCTAACGGCCAGACGCTGTTCTATAAAGACGAAGGCTTCAAAGATGCTTACCGCATCGCGATCGGTACCACTTACTTCTACGACGACAACTGGACCTTCCGTACCGGTATCGCGTTCGATGATAGCCCAGTACCAGCCGGTACTCGTTCTATCTCGATTCCCGATCAGGATCGCGCATGGATCAGTGCGGGTACCAGCTACGCCTTCAACAAAGATGCTTCTGTTGACGTAGGTGTTTCCTATATGCACGGCTCAAAAGTGACCATCAACGAAGGTCCATACGAGTTCAAGTCTGAAGGTAAAGCGTGGCTGTACGGCGCTAACTTCAACTACGCGTTCTAATTTTTAAAACGCATCGCTATCTAAAAGCGCCCTTCTGGGCGCTTTTTTGTTTGGGAAAATATAAGTTTCAGGCATAAAAAAAGCGCCCTAAGGCGCTTTCTCACATCAAGCTTAGCGTCAGTTTGAATCGATATCTTTCAAGTCATCCTGAATCGCGGACGCATTCGGATTGATTGGCGCGGTTAGCTGTCCACCGGTTGCCAAGAAATCGTAGCGTTGGAAATACGCTTCGCGCATAAAGATATAAGGATCTGAAGAATTTTTCAGCAGGCCATCAGAATCCAGTAACTGTGCACGCGTTTCGATACCTTCAACCACCCATTTACCCGCAGACATCCAGAATGTCAGCCAGCTTAAGGTTGGATACAGATAGTCAACGTAGTCACCGCCGTCCTGACGTGGCGTCACGCTGCCGTAACCCGGAAGCACAACATACGGGCCATAAGGCACGTCGTAATAACCTAGCGTGCTACCAAAACGATGTGGCTCCTGCTTCGCTAACTTAGGATTCGCCATCGTGGCAACATCAATGAAGCCGCCCATACCTAAAATAGTATTCAGGAAGAAGCGGTTAAAGTGCACGAAGCCATCGTAAACCTTACCTTCAAGGAAGCTGTTCACCATGCTAGCCGGTTCTTCAAGGTTGCTGGTGAAGTTCGAGATACCGGTTCTTGCAGGCACGGGTACGTAGTCTCGCCAAGCGACGGCGACAGGACGCAGTACATACGGGTCTAGATAGTCATAGTTCACGCTAAACATCGCGCGGTTAAAACCCTCTAACGGGTCAGATCGCCCCTGAGCTTCTGGTTTAGATGAACTAGACGCACACCCCGCCAGCAATACGCTTGCCAGAGCCACTCCTGTCAGCCGAAGTTTCATATCTTCTCCATGAAAAGGGACCGCTGATAACCGGCTGAAAATTGACTCTGCCGTCAGCGATCCTCATATTTTTATTCTGATCGTTCTTATGCCCAGATGCTTAGGTCTTTGCAACAGACGATTTATGGTACTTGATGATCAATCTGTACGCTAATCTGACTCTCTTTATTATAGGGCATAACCGCACTTTCACCGAACCAGTCACCCGGTTGCGGATTGGCTAAACCATCTCGAGAGATCCGCGCACGCACCTTCACCTGCTTTTGTGCCGAAAGCAAACGCTCTGGCATCATGGCATTCGCATCGGATAACGATACCGTAACCGGGAAATGCCCCAAAGGCAGCTGTTTAACCGCCACAGGAATAGGCGCAACGCCATCGGTTACAGACACCACCAGTACCGCCGTGGGCGGCAATTGGCGTTCGACATCCGGTGGCAGATTAATCGTGACACTCAGCTGCGTATTATCCTCACCAGACTGCGCTTTGGCTTGCTCAATGCTGCGCTTTAACACTTCGCGGCGGCTATCATTTTCCGGCAACACGCGCAGCATCATCTCCCACGCACCGATTGCTTTCTTATAGTCACCCTGCTCGAAAGCATTAAAGGCTAACAAGCTGAGAACCCGCACATCTTGATGGTTGCGCGCCATCATATTGCCCAACATATCCGCCGCTTGCTTATTATCTTCCGGATCGTTGGAGCGAGTAAGCACTTCAGCGTAGCCCAGTGCTACTTCCGGCTCATTCGGTGCTAATTGATACGCATGAGAAAACGCCTGAGTTGCGGTCGTTGCATTATTTAGCGCCATACCGATACGCCCTAACATTACCCAGTCAGCCACATTGCGCGGATCGGTTTGCAGCTCGGTGCGCAAGCCTAATCCCAAACGCGCAATCTCTTCCATCGTCAGCGGCTGCTTATCTTCATTCATCACACGCTCACGCAGGGAAGGCATTTCGCTCATGACCAAATTCCAGCCCTGAACCTGCGCCAGACCGCCGGTTTTAAGATAAAAACCAACGGAAATCAGCACCAAAATAACCACGCCCGGCAGTAAAACCCAGCGGTTTAACGGCTCAGGTTTCGCCGCTTGTGCATCAGGAACATCAGACAGCAGGTTTTGCTGTAGCTCCTCAATCATCACCTGACGCTCAGCCACCACGCCCTGCTCTTCGTCTTGCTCAAGCTCTTGCAAACGCTGATGGTAAAAACGCGTATTAAGGCGATCGCGATCTTCCGGCAGATCGCGCTGAGGCTGACGTAGCACTGGAACCAGCAATAATGCGGCAGCGATAATCAACAAAACTAAAACTATCAACCAAAAAGCCATTATTAATGTTCCCTGTCGCTGTCGTTAAGTAGCTGGTTTAAACGTTGTTTCTCGGCCTCGCTGAGCGTCTCGCTGCTCGATACCTCAGGCTCGTTAGGACGGCGACGGCGTGCTCGGGTAATTACCACGATTGCGCCCAGTAAAACAAACAGCGCAGGGCCAGCCCAAAGAATAAGGGTCGCTGCGGTTAACGGCGGCTCATAGGTGACGAAGTTGCCATAACGCGCCACCATATATTCAGTAATCTGCTTGTTGGTGTAGCCCTTTTCCATCAGCTCATACACTTTCTGACGCATATCGGAGGCGATGATAGCGTTAGAATCTGCGATGCTGTTGTTCTGGCATTTTGGACAGCGCAGCTGTTCGGTTAACTCACGATACTGCTGCTCTTGTTCCACGCTTTTAAAGCTATAGGTATCTATGGCTGCCCATGCGCTCACCGAAAGCATAATGCCCGCCAGCGCACTAACCCATCGTAGCATTCGCATTATTTAGCTCCTTCATATTGGCGGTATAAAGGCTCGATCTCTTGTTGCCATACGCGATCGTTGAGATCGCCCGCATGGCGATAGCGAATAATGCCATTACCATCGATCAGGAAAGTCTCCGGTGCGCCATAAACGCCGAGATCCAAACCCAACATGCCGTCGCCGTCATACAGGCTTAACGCATAAGGATTCCCTAAATCATTCAGCCATTTGACCGCTTTCTGGCGGTCATCTTTATAGTTCAGCCCAACGACGCGGATCCCTTTCGCCGCCAGCTTATTCAGATACTGATGCTCGGCATAGCAGGTTGGGCACCATGTGGCCCATACGTTCAGCAACATCGGTTTGCCGTCGTGCAGCACACCTTGGTCAAAGGTTTTACCCGGCTGATCCAACGATTCCAGCTTGAATTCAGGAACAGGTTTGCCGATCAACGCAGATTCCAGCATGGTGGGATCTTCCCCACCCGCGTTGCGCTGTAGCTGGATAACAAACGCCAGCACCAGCAGCATAAATAACACTAACGGGATAAAGAGCAGCTTGCGATTCATGCTGTTTTCTCCGCTTTCTCTTGTTGTGCCTTTTCTTTACGGCTTGAGCGATAGCGCGGGTCGAGCATGCATAACACGCCGCCAATCGCCATCAGCACGCCGCCGTACCAAATCCAGCGTACAAAAGGCTTGTAATAAAGACGCACAGCCCACGCGCCGTCATCGAGTTCTTCACCCAATGCCGCGTACAGATCGCGGGTTAAACCGCCGTCAATAGCCGCTTCGGTCATCATGCTGCGCGCGGTCGCGTAGTAACGCTTTTCGGCACGCAGCGTGGCTTCTGGCTTGCCGTCGCGCGTAACATCAATGATGCCCACGCCGCCGGTATAGTTCGGGCCTTTGATGTCATGCACATCGCGGAACACAAAGTGATAATTGTGAATATCGACGCTATCACCAGACTTCATGCGCACATCGCGCTCGATGCTGTAGCTTTGGCTAAAGGCGATACCAATTACCGTCACGGCAACGCCCAAATGGCCTAGCACCATGCCCCAGTGGCTGCGAGGCAGTTTAGTCAGCCCCTTCCAGAAACCGTGGCGATGCGTAGCGCGCTCGTGTAATTCCATCAGCGTAAGAATCACTACCCAGAATGCCATCAGCAGGCCAACCACCGTCATACCTTCAACGCGGTCCTGCATCAGCCAAGGCAGCAGCACGGAAAGGATCACGGTCACAATCATCGCAACCAACAAACGTTTCCAGAACTTAGCCGGTTCATCACGACGCCAGCGCACTAACGGTCCAACGCCTAGTAGCAGCGCGAACGGCGCCATCAGCCAGGTAAACATCGAGTTAAAGAAAGGCTCACCGATGGAAATACTGCCCAAGCCAAGCTGTTTATGCACCAGCGGCAACAACGTCCCTAACAGCACAACCAGCATGGCAGCAACTAACAGCACGTTGTTTCCTAGCAAGAAGGTTTCGCGTGAAAACACCTCGTGCTGCGTGCGGCTACGAACCTGCGCACCTTTGACCGCATACAGCAGCAATGAGCCACCGATGACGATCACCAGATAGGCCAGAATGAACATTCCACGCGCCGGATCGGAAGCGAATGAGTGCACTGAAACTAATACGCCGGAACGCACAAGGAACGTCCCTAACAGGCACAGAGAAAACGCCGTGATCGCTAGCAGCACCGTCCACGCTTTGAACGTCCCGCGTTTTTCAGTTACCGCCAACGAGTGCAACAACGCCGTACCCGCCAGCCATGGCATAAAGGAAGCATTTTCAACCGGATCCCAGAACCACCAGCCGCCCCAGCCCAGCTCGTAATAGGCCCAGGCGGAACCTAAAACAATGCCCATGGTGAGGAAAATCCATGCAGCCATCGTCCACGGACGTGACCAACGCGCCCATGCGGTATCTAAGCGCCCCGCCATCAGTGACGCAATGGAGAACGCAAAGGCGACCGAGAATCCAACATAGCCCATATACAGCAGTGGTGGATGGAAAATCAGACCAATATCCTGCAACAGCGGATTCAGATCGCTGCCGTCAATAGGGAAGTTCGGTAACGTGCGCGTAAAGGGGTTGGAGGTGAGAATAATGAACAGCAAGAAGCCGACGTTAATCATCCCCATCACCGACAGCACGCGTGCCACCGAGTCCTGCGGCATGCTGCGGCTAAATAGCGCCACGGCCAGCGTCCAACAGCTTAACAGCAGCACCCAGAGGAGAAGCGATCCCTCATGTGCGCCCCACGTTGCTGCGATGCGGTAATAGACCGGAAGCTGGGTATTCGAGTTTGCCGCAACGTAGGAAACCGTAAAATCGTTGGTAATAAAGGCATACACCAAACAACCAAATGAAATCGCAATGCTAAAGAACAAACCATAGGTCAATGGACGCGCCACTGACATCATGCGCACATCTTGCCGCGCTGCACCCCATAGCGGATAAATGCTCAGCAATACGGAGAGCGCTAATGAGAGCGATAGCAGGAAATTGCCAATTTCAGGGATCATGACTGCGGGCTCCCCGCATTCGCATTGCCACTAATCTGCTGATAGGACTCAGCTGGGCGATTATGGTTTTGCTCCATCGCTTCTTTTACCTCAGGTGGCGTATATTTTTCATCGTGTTTTGCCAGCACTTCTTTGGCATGCACCACGTTGTCTTCACCCATCACGCCTTGTGCAACGACGCCCTGCCCTTCGCGGAATAAATCCGGCAAGATGCCTTCGTAAGTCACACCAATAGCGCCATGCGCATCGTAGATTTTAAATGAGACTTTCAGGCTTTGCTGATCGCGTTTCACCGATCCGGGCATCACCATCCCGCCAATACGCAAACGCTGACCCACTTCAGGCTTCTCATGGTTTTCACCTTTACCCTGTAGGATCTCCGTTGGCGTATAAAACAGATCAATATTCGAGCGCAATGCATAAAGCACCAAAGTGATCGTCACTGCCAAGCCGAGTAAAACGACAATGGCCAGATAGAGGCGACTCTTACGACGCGGGTTCATGATGATTGCTCTCCTTGTGAAGCTGACGAAGCGCGCTGCTGACCCTGCGCTTGTTTCATTCGCTGTTCACGCGCCTGATGGCGGCGAACTTCAGTCAAAATTTGGCGGCGTTGCCACTGGGTATGGCAAACCAATAAAAGTAATGGGATAAGCGTTGCGGCAACAGAAAGCCAAACGTAAAAGGCATAACCGCCCATCGCGAAGAAATCCTGCCAAGAGGAAAATGCTGGGCTCATCAGGAACGCTCCTTAGGCTGATTTTTTAGGCGAGGGTTCACTAACGCATTCACCCAAGGACGTCTACGCTCTTGCAGTAAAATTAAATTGCGTAAACGCATCAACGTTAAGGTGATGAAGAAAAACAGGTAGCCGAAGATCGCCCAACGCAGCGGATAGCGCATGCTCGGATCAATGGTATTTTGCATATTGGTCGATCCCTGATGCAGGGTATTCCACCACTCAACGGAGAAATGAATAATCGGCAGATTGACCACGCCAACGAGAACCAGAATACCGGCGGCGCGACCAGCAGTACGGCGATCCTCAAAGGCGTTATACAACGCAATGGCGCCTAAATAGAGGAACAGCAGCACCAGCTCGGAGGTTAAACGCGCATCCCAAACCCACCACGTTCCCCACATCGGTTTGCCCCAAGCCGATCCTGTCGCCAGCGCAATAAAGGTAAACACCGCGCCAACCGGCGCCATTGCTGCGCTGACCAGATCGGACATTTTCATCTGCCAGACCAAACCGATAAACGCCGCAATCGCCATGGAGGCATAGATCCCCATCGACCAGATAGCCGCAGGCACATGGATGTACATAATGCGATAGCTATTACCCTGCTGGTAATCGGACGGCGCATAGCCAAAGCCCCAGATCCAACCCACTAACAGGCATACCGCCCCGGCTAATCCAAGCCACGGGACGAACTTACCGCAAAGATGATAAAGCCGCTCAGGCTTGGCAAGCTGATGTAGCCATTTCCACATTGAGATTTATGCTCACAAAACGAAAAATTTTTGTCTCGGCGTCACTGCCGAAACCCCACAAAAAGGCGCTGTCTTCTACTGCTTGCAGGCTCTTTTCAGACAATCTACTTTCATACCGCAATACATATTCGTTCGTTAGTTTGACGCATGATACTAGCGACAAACAAAAAGGTTTTGTTAATAGCTGAATTCGGCTTTACCGAATACGCTATTGCACGCTAACCCGAAGCGCAGCTGCCGCAGCAAAAGGCGACAGCGTAATACTTCCCGCCAACATCGCGCCTAAAATGGCCAAATACCCACCGATAGGCATTCCCATCGAAGCAGCATCAATTGCCGACGTCGCAAAAATCAGGATAGGTATATAAAGAGGCAGCACCAGCAAGCTCAACAAAACGCCGCCTTTGCGCAATCCAACCGTTAACGCAACGCCAATCGAACCAATAAAGCTCAACGTCGGGGTGCCAAGCAACAGCGTTAATGCCACAGCCCACCACGTTGCCATATCAAAAGAGAGCAATAGCGCCACTAACGGAGAAAGGATTAGCAGCGGTAGTCCTGTCACCAGCCAATGGGCCAATACCTTTGCCAACACCGTTAACGCTAGCGGAGATGGCGTGAGCATCAGTTGCTCAAGGGTGCCATCCAGATAATCGTCTTTAAACAATCGTTCTAACGAAAGTAACGCCGCCAGCAAAGCCGCAACCCAAACCACGCCGGGGGCGATACGCGCCAACAGCTGGGGTTCAGGGCCGATGCTTAATGGAAACAGCGTGATGACAATCAAAAAGAACCACAGCGGATTAATAATTTCAGCGCCGTTGCGAAAGGCAATTTTAAGCTCGCGGCGCAAAACGGTCATGATCATAGTGCCGTTTCCTCTCCGCTTAGGCGCAACTTACGCATGCGATAATCCAAATCCTGGTGCGTGGTCAGCAAAATAATGCCTCCCGAGCGCGTGTGTTGCTCAAACAGTGCGATCAACTTCGCCACGCCGGATTTATCAATGGCGGTAAGCGGTTCGTCTAAAATCCAGAGCTTGGCTTTACTCAGCCAGAGTCGCGCCAGCGCAACTCGGCGCTGCTGCCCGGCAGAAAGCTGAGCAACGGGAACGTCTTCATAGCCGATAAGATCAACCTGAGCCAGTGCGTCCCAAATCGCATCTTGATTATTATCGCCTTGCACTTCTTGATAAAACGCGAGGTTTTCGAACGGCGTTAACACCGATTTCACCCCGGCCTGATGGCCAAGATAAATCATCTGCTGTTGATACTCTTCGCGCTGTTTACGAATAGATTTTTGTTGCCACTGAATATCGCCACTTTCAGGCTGAGACAGTCCGGCAATCATCCGTAGCAAGGTGGTTTTTCCTGCCCCATTGGGACCTTCTATTTGCACCATTTCACCCGCATTAACCTGAAAACTAAGCTGGCTAAACAGCACTCGCTCGTCACGGCTACAGGTTAGAAGGGAGATATTCAGCATCGAAGAATGTATTCCTAAAATCGAGATAGCACATCATATCATAAGCCTATAACAGCTCGTACCCCGCAGCCTGTGCGAAAACTACCCACATGGAGGTAAAATTCCGCGTCAGATCAAGGAGTGATATCACACCCTATCCAGCAGAGCACCGCCAATAGTGAGATTAGCACGCCTCCCTCTCCACCGATGCAGCGTTACGGCGAGTTACATTTGATTAATATATTTCATAAACACATAACATTGGGGAATATCGAAAAGAGAAAGTAACGCGCTTTACGAGGAAAACTTCACAAGATTGGTGACAAAGCAGGCAATCAACACCAACCACACTTATTCTATTGATAAAAATGCGTATAATGACGGCCGTTGTCCTCTTAGTTAAATGGATATAACGAGCCCCTCCTAAGGGCTAGTTGCAGGTTCGATTCCTGCAGGGGACACCATCTAAATCTCTTCTGAAGCCTACCGAAATCAATAATCCCCTCCTTCTTATCAGCAATAACCCCTTAGTTTTGACTATGCGACATCAACCGATATCACCCCATTTCCACGTAAATAAACGAGCGTTTGGTGCCTTCGGGAGTACTTATGCTGTTCAACAAAAATGAGGCCCGTAAAATGCTCTTGGGTACACGTCGAAAGACAAAGCCTATCAGCTCACAGGCGGCGGATGGTCGTGTCTCATAATGTTTCAAAATACTGGCGTATGAAATATAGATCCCCAAGGAAATGAGGCAATACTGATTGAATCAATTCACTAAGCTAAAGCAATTAAAAGATAAATGAATAGGACAATTAGCTGTATGTGAATAAGTTAACGCGCTGACAGAATAAACAAAGAAAAGAAATACATAGGACTTCCTTTATTGTGGAAAAAAACCTATGATATTGAGTTCATGTTCTCTTTCACAACTCAGTCCAGAGTATCACTCCCCCTATCATAAGAAAATATTGCATCATCCATAGTGGATATTTCTGCATTGAATTTTTATCTACTGCTTACCTGAAAATAAATAATCAAACATTTACCCTCTTCATGCGATTAATGAGAGAAAACCACAACATCTTCCTAATTTATTCAGTATGGATTGCAAAATTTATATTTCCTTAGTAACGTGGCCAGACCAATTCAATTCGTGAATAATCTAAAATATGTTTCCCCACACAAAACTCATTGCCCGAGTGCTATGTCTATTACTGTTTTGTTCCTTGTTATCAGGCTGTATATCAGTGGGTCTGATGCTCGCTACTGATCGGAATAATGATGTTCATAAGTCAATTTGGAAATCTGATACCATCACCGCGCTCTCTCTAGGAAAGGATAGTAACGGATTAACCGGCTGGGTATTTGTCGGAAAACATTTTGATTACCTGCTAACAAAGGGTGGAAATAGCGTTATTGAACTGTTAATGGACCCAACTATCTATCGGGAAAAAAATTAAGGTTGCTAACAATGTACGTTTCTTAATTATTCCAGAGAAAAAAGAATTCGAGGGTGAAATTAAACTAAGTTACACTTGGGTCAATGAAAAAGATAAAGTTTCTGCAATAGGTCATGGCTTTATTTGTAAAGACAATGCCAGCACATGTTCGCTATCTATAAACAATTTAAGCGGAACCATCCATCAGAAAAACAGCGATCAGAATGCAGCTAAACTTCTACCTTTTTACCACCCATTTATTGTTGAATTCTATCAGTATAAAACCGACCTAATTGGACCAAGAACGACCTGGGTTCTGTTGCCAGTCACTCTGGCATTAGACATCGTGACGTTACCTTTACAGTTTCTTGTCGTTGCTATTGCTTCTGGACATTGATATTTTTGTGTGTAGGCATATGCCTACACACAAGAAAAATCACTCTTCTTCGGCAAGCGGTTTTTCATTCACTTTATTCTGAATAGAATCATCATACTCAGCCTGAGAATCCCGCACGTTTTTCTGTACTGATATAGCACCAAATAAACTCAAGAAAAAGGCGATGGCATAGAAGCCTTTTTCGCTCGGCATCAGTCCCGCATTCCACAAACCAATAGCCAATAGAACAATAGAGATGGCAAAAGCGGCAACACAGGAGATGTAATAAATGTGGCTGGTAGGAATACCTTCAATACGATCTCGCACCGTTTTTTGCAACGAAACTGATGCGAACAACCCGAGCAACATCACGGCGAAATAGTACCCTCTTTCGTTCAGCTCCATATCAGAACGCCAGAGACCTATCAAATAAACGACAACGCCACCAGCTAAAGCCAGCCAAGACATGGCATTAAATGCCATAGAAGTATTTTTCAAATCTGTATTCATTAAAAACCTCGATCCTTGTTTATTTCAGAGTTCGGGAGCTATCCGTTTTTCGATCCATATGGGCTAATACATTATCTCTTAGGTAATTTCTGAAATGAATATTTCGGATAACCACCTATTTTTGGTAGTGTAGAAATATTAGAAAGACTATTGGAAATTAAAGTATGTAACATGATGTTACATATTGGGTATTTAACAAAAACAGTTCCCAAAACAGATTAGAAATAACCTTTCATCGAAAGTCCTTCTAGGCCTTGTGGGATAAGTGTGTTCACTAAATATCCCCCCCCATTTACACATTGGTATTGAACAAAATGTAACCTAAGGGCAGAAAAGTCTGATTTTTACTTTTGATAAAGATTAGAGCCGGTACATGGCTGAGCCATACTGAAATATCATGAGTGCCTTAAGCTGTAGATATTTTATTTCTTGCTTAAATGAAGATTATTGATTTTTTCAAAACACATATCTGTCTTATGCAATCACAAAATTTCTTGAAGGCTAAGGAAATTAACCACGCTTATATGTTCTCTATCTGAATCTACGTATAATCTGCCTAGCCCTGAGTCAATACTTTTGCGCACTAAATACGTAGCGTCACCTTCACCAAAAATTTGAGCCTAAGCATCGGGGTTAGAACATTGTTTCGAATTGACATTCGCATTAGTCGCAGCATATTCCGCGGATAACGAATAGGAGCTTCATCCATTTTCCACCCTCGTTTTTCCCTCCACCGCCTAGTGCTTTCAAGCATTAGATTTTTATCGTCACCGAATGGCTAAATGCTTCTCAGATGCAAAAACCATCGCTCGCCAAAATGTAAATCTGAAACGCCAATATCACACTCTTCACGCTTTGTGAGTAAAAAAACCAGAAGTTAGCATCCACCAGCAGTAGAACTAATTTACATTCCTAATTGAGCATTTAGCGTTGTAGGTGTCTCATCAACACCTCAATCTCTAGTCACCAGAAGCACTTAAGCGCCAGTGGGACTGGGAGATTTTTTACCGTGTAGATCCCCCACTTATTTTTCACTAAAAATGGGAACAACAAGCAGAATATCGTCGAGATCGACCATTGCCTTTACGGCAATCCTTTCTAGATCGTGAATCAATGCTTTTTGCCCATTGATTAGCCCCCATCCCTCCATCCAAATTCCCTTTGCATCAACATTAATTACCTCAAACTGAATAAGTCATCCGATGAGTGGCTTATAAAACCGAATTAAAACTCTAAAAAAACCAATATAACCAGACGATAAAATTATAAAACAAAATTTCACTGATATAAATATCTGATAAGAGTAGGCCTAAGTATACTTTTGCTCAAGAAAACGAAGGCGCACCATCATAAAGCGCACCAATAATGTCTTCACCTCTGGTCATCTAATAATAATCATCACCAGACGAGGGGATGGCTCTTGTAGGTTAGGTTTTACGCTTAGCCTGAAACATACAGTTAAGCAACGTTGGAATTGAACAACAGGGCTCACTTTATTTGGCAGTTGTTCATTCTGTTATACGTATATTGAAGCGCGGAGTATTTCCGTTTTTTAACCATTCGTTTTTAACATAGAACGTAAAAAATGATAGTAGCCTAATTATGATTGTGGAATTTGAATTTTCAAAGGAAATAGACCGCCTCCTTCCTCAATCTATGCAGCTCAATGCCGTAAGTCATATATCGAGATTTGACTCGTTATGCTGCTGACGCTATCGCTAACCTAAGATGAGTTTCATGATTGATTTGGACATAAACATAAAATGAAAATTACCATGAATGATGACAAGAGACACAACAAGATTTCCATTATTACGGATAACGAATACCTAAAGTTAGGTCTATTCTCCTTACTTGACGATCTTGACCCAAAAATCATCGTCAATAAGGCTATTTTTATTGATGTAGATAGTTTGAAACTTATGTCAGATCTTGGGATTATTTTAAAAAATGCCTATGCAAACCGTACATCAGTGATCCTTATTTGTTCAGCCGGAGATATGTCGATGGTATTAGAGCGATTACCGCATATCGATATTAATGCTCCGCTGTCAGTTTGGATGCGTGATATGCCCTCGTTGCTCAGATCAAGCTTAACTTATTACTTCATTAAAGAGTTCAACGACCTTATTTGTGTTAAAAAATTGGGCTCAATGAAAATGGCTATTATTCTTATGGCAAATAAAGGATGGACGTTTAGCCTGATAGCCAGAACGCTTAGAATTTCGCATAAAACGCTTTACCGCTATACCGGTGGACTCGTCTCATACTTTAATGTGAAAAATATCAACTTCTTATTTTATTTTTTGAGAGCGAGATTTCCGCCCTCTTATTTTGATTCGCGTTTTGGTGACTATTCACCAAGAACGCCGTTGTTGTCATTCGTTGCAGGGAAAGTTCTTCCTCAACACCCTGCGCGAGTTGCACCACACTTGCCCCAACCGTAGCCAATACTGGCCGTTTAATAATGATTTAATCATGATGTAATTAAGGAGCTATTTTATATGAACATGGGTTCATCAAAATTATTGATCTTGGGATCAATCTGTCTGTTGGCTGCATGCTCAACTCAGCCAACAAAGAAGCCTCAGAGCAACAACCATAAAACAGCTGCGGCAACGACTGGGTATACGAATGCAAATACACCAACGGATAATTATATTGCAAAACGCACCGCAAACTTGACCGGCATCACTTTGGCTTCAACCAATAACGTTTGTGTTGACCACTTTAATTTCCTCAGAGAGACACAGGCTCCTCAATATCAAAAATATACAAAAGACTATGGTGACATTGGCAAAGGATATCGTTTCTTGAACGTCAATAAAAACATTATGGATAACGACGCCAAAGAAGTTTATACCATGTCGCTTGAAATGAAATTAGATACACTGTGTTCAAAAGTGCAATACACCGGATATTCCGTTGTTAAAGGAAAAATAAAAGAACTCGCCGGAATTTAATTCCACATAAAAATAGATTTCTAGCAAGAGCCCTTCTTTTAAGAAGATAGGGCTCTTTGTGTATTTCATAAAAATATTACATTGGTATTCGTTATGAGAAAAATAATTTCACCTAGAGGGATGAAAATAACCTCTTGGGGGATAATCTTTATTCAGGTTCTTACACCATTGTTAATTTCCGCCAGCTCTGTTGCTCGGGCCACTGAATATAACAATATGGAGGAGACAATTCTTGGGCTGCAATCCGTCGTTGATAATAATGCGAAAACGATCATTCAGCCGACGTCTCCTCTAATAACGAAAGAAAAAAAGAACCTGCCAGCGTTAACCACAACGCCAGAATTTCAATCTCTTTTTCCGCCGGAAACAACTCCGACGCCTTCAGCTCCCGTAAGCATAACACCAGAACAACCTTTATCTCATTTGCCCTCTCTCGGCAGCGATGCAGCTTCCCGTGATTCAGCGCCAGCCGCCGATCTCACGGGTAATGCAATGCAAGCAGGGCAAATTCTCTCCAGTGATAACGTCACCAATGCATCAATTAATTATGCTAAAAGCATTGGCGAGGGATTAATTAATCAGCAAATCAACGATTGGCTGAACCAAAAAGGTACTGCGCGCGTTAGCGTAGGTTCTGATAATAAAATTGCGGGCGATATGTTACTTCCCATCATCGGGGATAATGACAGTCTGTTCTTCTCTCAGGTTGGGCTTCACGGAAATGAAGACCGAAATACCGCTAACTTAGGCCTCGGCTATCGTCAGTATATTGGCGATTGGATGTACGGGGTTAACACCTTCTACGACTACGATTACACCGGCAAAAATGCGCGACTCGGCGTTGGCGGCGAAGCGTGGACCGATTATTTGAAACTGGCGGTTAACGGCTACTATGGCTTAACCGACTGGCATCAATCTCATCTCTCGGACATGAAGGATTACGATGAGCGCCCTGCCAATGGTTTCGACCTACGTGCAGAAGCCTACTTGCCGTCATACCCCCAGCTTGGGGCGAATATCAAATATGAACAGTACTTCGGCAAAGGCATCGATCTTGGTACAGGCACAAATCCAGATGATTTAAAAAATAATCCAAAAGCCCTGACGCTAGGTTTGAACTATACGCCGGTGCCATTAGTCACCATTAAAGGCGAACACTCCGTGGGTGATAAAGATGATAGCCGCATTGGACTAGACATCAATTATCGCTTTGGTGTGCCTTGGGCGCAGCAAATCAGCGCAGACTCCGTTGACGCACTCCGCAGCCTGATGGGCAGCATGTATGAGTTTGTCGATCGTAACTATGAAATTGTAATGCAGTACCGCAAGCAGGATTTACTGCGTATTTCCCTGCCGAATAAAGTGACGGCCAAAGCGGCTGAAACCATCATCCTTCCATTGACGGTTTCTAAAGCCAAATACGGTCTGAAAGACGTTGACTGGACGGCATCAGCAGAATTCCTAGCGAACGGTGGTTCATTCCGAAAATTATCGTTAACGCAGTTGGAAGTTAAATTACCGCCCTACGTCTATACCAAACGCGCGAATGCCGCTCAGGGTTACGTGATTAAAGCCGTTGGCGTCGATAACAATGGTAACAATTCGAATACTGCGGCAACTACGATTAACGTGGAGCCTTCTAAGAATATCATTAGTGAATTGGCGATTACCCCATCAGGTTCGGTTCCAGCCAATGATTCTGATTACTTCACCGTAACGGCCTTTGTTCGTGATGAACAAAGCCAGCCGATGGTGGCTGAGCCTATCACTTTTGATATTGATAACCTTAAAGGCGCAGACGGGCGCTCAGCGGCCACATTGTTTAAAGATGGACGTTCCAGCCCTCAATCGTTGACGGTTAACACCGACGGCAACGGTAAAGCGACGGTCTTCGTACGGAGCAAACTGGCAAAAATCGGCGTCATTACGGCTACCATGAATAATGGTAACTATAAGTCGGGTCAGGTTGAATTCATTGCCGACGCGGCTTCCGCGCAGATCAGTGCGCTAGAAATCATTAAAAACCACGCGCTGGCCGATGGGAAAAGCACCAATAAACTGCAAGCCACGGTAAAAGATGCCAACGGCAACGCGCTTGCCAATGTGCAGGTCGGTTTAGATGCAACGCACAATGCCAGCCTAGTGAATGGTTCAACGATGATGACCGATTCCGAAGGTCAGGCCATGGTGTTAGTCACCAATGCCATCGTCGGTGATAGCACAATCACGGCACGTATTAACGGCAGCGCCAAAACCCAAGCAGTGACGTTTATTGCAGACAAATCAACGTCTGTGATTAGACAAGGTGATATGACCGCGACTCAGGACGCTATCGCCAACGGCACCGCAACCAACAAGATTACCGCCAAAATCACCGATGCTAATGCGAATACTGTTTCTGATGTCACGGTACATTTCACCGTCAGCAACGGGGCCAAAATCACCACGGTGAAAGGCGTGACAGGCGATGATGGGATTGCTACGGCGACGGTGACCAGCCTCAAGGCGGATACCTATACCGTAACGGCGCGAATTCAAGAATCAGGAAATAGCGCTCAAGCGGATACTCGCTTTATTGCTGATAGTTCAACTGCAACCATCACCGATAGTAATTTGACCATCGATCCGAACGGCGCATTGGCCAACGGCGTAAATACCGACAACGTAGCCGTTATCGTTACCGACGCCAATAATAACCTCGTACCAAATGCTACGGTGAATTTCGTTGTTGCATCTGGCGCAACCATTACCACGGTGATCGGCACCACCGGCGCAGACGGCAAGGCGACCGCAACGGTTACCAGTAGCACATCGGGCACATACGCCGTCACAGCGACGGTTAATGGGCATTCAGCCAGCAAAGACGCGGTATTCGTTGCCGATAGCGGCACAGCGACCATTACGTCTGGCGATCTGAAAGTCACCGCCGATAACGCGTTGGCCAACGGAACCGCGATGAATGCGGTACAAGCCAAAGTAACCGATGCGCATGGCAACACCGTTCCCAACGTTACGGTGAATTTTACCGCTGACCACGGCGCAATCGTCACCACTGCATCAGCGGTAACAGACGCCAGCGGCTTGGCCAGCACGACCCTCAGCAATATAACGTCGGGGACAACCAACATTGTTGCCGCCATTAACGGCACAAACCAGAATGTAAATACTAACTTCGCACCGGACGATTCAACGGCAACGATCACCAAGGGCAACCTCGTCGTTATCCAGAATAACGCCAAGGCCAACGGAAGTGATGCCAACTCGGTACAGGCGAAAGTTACCGACGCCAACGGAAATCTGGTACCAAATGCCACGGTTAACTTTAGCGCTAATCATGGTGCCACAGTCGTTACGGCATCAGCGATCACCAATGCGCAGGGTCTTGCCAGCACTGAGCTGACCAATACGCTGTCGGGTGCCGCTACCGTCACGGCGAAAATTAACGGTCAGAGTATCGCCGTTGATACTCAGTTTGTGGCCGATGGTTCAACGGCGGTCATTGTCAAAGGCGATCTAACGGTCACCGCTGATAACGCCAAAGCCGATGGGCATGCAACCAATGCGGTGCAGGCGAAAGTCACGGATGCAAACGGGAACCTTGTGCCTAATGCGTCGGTCAGTTTCAGCGCGGATAACGGGGCGACTATCGCAACGGCCACCGCCACCACCAACGATCAAGGCTTAGCAACGACGTCGCTCACCAACTTGACGACCGGCGTAGCGAAGGTTACCGCAACCATTAACAGCAGCAGCCAAGTCGTAAATACTCACTTCGTGGCTGATGATGGCACCGCAACGATTGTCAGTGGCAACCTCACCGTTCTGGTGAATAACGCCAAAGCCAACGGCGCAGACACCAACTCGGTTCAGGCGAAAGTCACGGATGCCAATGGTAACCTCGTCCCAAATACCGTGGTTAGCTTCACGGCAAATCATGGCGCAACGGTGATCACGGCTTCTGCTACCACCAATGAAAACGGCCTAGCAACGACAACACTAACCAACGTGAGCGCGGGGGTCACCAACGTTTCCGCCGCGATTAACGGGAATAGCCAGAATATCGATACCACGTTTGTGGCCGACGATAGCACCTCGACGATTGTTAAAGGTGACTTAACGGTTATCATCAACAATGCTAAAGCCAACGGTACGGACAGCAACAAAGTTCAAGCCAAAGTAACAGACGCCAATGGCAACCTTGTTCCTAATACGCCGGTCAACTTTACGGCGAATAATGGTGCAACGGTGGTGACTGCATTAGTCACCACGGATAGCCAAGGGTTAGCAAGCACTTCCCTCACCAACATCACGGCAGGCATCACCAAAGTAACCGCAACGGTCAACGCCAATAGCCAAAATGTTGATACAACCTTTGCCGCCGATGACAGCACGGCAACCATTGTCAGCGGCGATCTCACTATCACCATTAACAATGCAAAAGCCAACGGCACCGACGCGAATAAGGTTCAGGCCAAGGTAACAGATGCCAATGGCAACCTCGTTCCCAATACCGCCGTCAGTTTCGCCGCCGATAACGGCGCAACGATTGCCACAGCGTCAGCCATGACGAATAGTCAGGGCTTGGCTAGCACTACTCTGACTAACGTCAAGGCTGGAATCACCACCGTCACCGCAACCATTAATGGCGATAGCCAAAACGTGGCGACCACCTTCGTGGCTGACGACAGCACGTCAACGATAACCAGCGCGAACTTAACGGTTACCGTGAACAATGCGAAGGCCGATGGCGTTGATATCAATACGGTGCAGGCTAAGGTCACTGATGCGCAGGGAAACTCGGTTCCTAACGCAACGGTCAGTTTCACAGCCAATAACGGCGCAGGCGTCGCGACGTCATCCGTCACGACCGATGCTCAAGGACTTGCCAGTACCAATCTGACCAACGTGACAGCCGGGATCACCAAAGTGACTGCTGCCATCAACGGCACAAGCCAAACGGTGGACACGTCCTTTGAGGCGGATGGCGGAACTTCAACTATCACCGATGGCAACCTAACCGTAACGCTTAACAACGCCAAAGCCGATGGCTCAGCCACCAATGCGGTTCAAGCAAAAGTGACCGATGCAAAAGGCAACGCGGTGCCTAATGTTGATGTCAGCTTCAGTGCCAATAATGGCGCCACGGTTATCACTGCAACGGTCACCACCAATGCTCAAGGCTTAGCGAGCACAACGTTAACCAACGTTACCGCGGGCACCACCAAAGTAACGGCGGCTATCAACGGCAATCGCCAAAGCGTTAACACAACGTTTATCGCCGATGATGGCACCTCCACCATTACTGATGGCAACCTGACCGTGACCGTCAATAATGCCAAAGCAAATGGTTCGGCAACCAATGAGGTTCAAGCAAAAGTCACCGATGCCAACGGCAATACGGTGCCAAACGTTGAAGTGCGTTTCTCTGCTAACAACGGTGCATCGATTATTGATGCCGCTGTAATGACCAACGAAAACGGCGTAGCGGTAACCACGCTCACCAACGTGACTGCGGGAAATACCAAGGTCACCGCAGTGATTAACGGATCGAACCAAACCGTTGATACCACCTTTGTCGCGGATGACACGACTGGCACCATCGTCAACGGCAATTTAACGGTCACCGCAGACAATGCGAAAGCTAACGGCACCGCCACCAATGCCGTTCAGGCCAAAGTGACCGATGCTAATGGCAACCTTGTGCCAAACACCGTGGTGAGTTTCACCGCCACTAACGGCGCAACGGTCACTACCGCATCGGCAACCACTAACGCTCAGGGATTAGCAAGTACCACTCTCACTAACGTGAAAGCGGGCGTGACCAAAGTGACAGCCACGATTAACGGCGATAGCCAGACGGTAGATACCACGTTTATCGCGGATGATACGACCGGCACCATCGTGAATGGCGCGCTGACCGTTATCGTCAACAACGCCAAAGCCAACGGTACTGACAGTAACAAAGTTCAGGCTACAGTCACCGATGCTAACGGAAACCTTGTACCAAATACCGTGGTCACCTTCGCGGCAGATAACGGCGCAACGGTCATCACCGTATCGGCAACCACGAACGCACAAGGGTTAGCAAGTACGACGCTGACCAATGTGCAAGCGGGTATTACCAAAGTCACTGCGAGCATTAATAGCAGCAGCCAAACGGTAGACACCACGTTTGTGGCCGACGATAGCACCGGAACCATTGTCGCAGGTGATTTAACGGTTACGGTCAATAACGCTAAAGCCAACGGTTCAGACACCAACGCCGTTCAAGCGAAAGTCACCGATGCCAACGGCAACCTGGTTCCAAATACGGCAGTCACCTTTGCAGCCAATAACGGCGCAACGGTCACCACCGCATCGGCAACCACGGACGCCCAAGGGCTGGCTAACACCACGCTGACCAACGTCAAGTCGGGGATCACCAAGGTTACCGCCACCATTAATGGCAATAGCCAAAACGTGGATACCACCTTTGTCGCCGACGACAGTACCAGCACCATTGTGGATGGCGCGTTAACGATCACCGTTGATAATGCCAAAGCCAACGGCACAGACACCAACAAGGTTCTGGCTACGGTGACGGATGCCAATGGCAACCGAGTACCCAATACCACCGTTAGCTTCTCGGCAGACAATGGCGCTGCGATTACCACCGCAACGGTAACCACCGACGATCAAGGTTTAGCGGCAACCACCCTCACCAATGTGAAGGCGGGGATCACCAAAGTCACTGCCGCGATTAACGGCAACAGCCAAACGGTAGATACCACGTTTGTGGCCGACGACAGCACCGGTACCATCGTGAGCGGCAACTTAACGATTACGGTGAACAACGCCAAAGCTGACGGCACGGAAACTAACGCGGTTCAGGCTAAGGTTACCGATGCCAATGGCAACCTCGTTCCAAATACCACGGTCAGCTTCACGGCTAATAACGGCGCAACGGTGACGACCGCATCGGCAACTACCGATGGTCAAGGACTCGCCAGCACCACGCTAACCAACGTTAAATCGGGGATCACCAAGGTTACAGCCAGCATTAACGGCAATAACCAAAGTGTGGATACCACCTTCGTGGCCGATGACACAACGTCTACGATTGTGAGCGGCGACTTAACGGTGACCATCGATAATGCCAAAGCCAACGGCACGGACAGTAACAAAGTTCAAGCCAAGGTAACGGACGCCAATGGAAACCGAGTACCGAATACCGCCGTCAGCTTCGTAGCAGACAACGGTGCAACGGTCATCACCGCATCGGTCACTACCGACGACCAAGGTCTGGCAAGCACCACGCTGACCAACATCAAAGCGGGGATCACCAAAGTCACGGCAACGGTTAACGGCAACAGCCAAACGGTAGATACCACGTTCGTGGCCGATGACAGCACGTCTACCATCGTAAGCGGTGATTTGACGGTAACCGTGGACAACGCCAAAGCCAACGGCACGGACAGCAATAAAGTTCAAGCTAAGGTAACGGATGCCAATGGCAATCTCGTGCCGAATACCGCAGTTAGTTTCGCGGCAGATAACGGCGCAACGGTTATTACCGCATCAGTGACAACCGACAGCCAAGGTTTAGCGAGCACCACTCTCACCAATATCAAAGCTGGCGTCACTAAAGTCACAGCTACCATCAATGGTAATAACCAAACGGTAGATACCACGTTCGTGGCCGATGACAGCACGTCTACCATCGTAAGCGGTGATTTGACGGTAACCGTGGACAACGCCAAAGCCGATGGCACTGACACCAATAAGGTACAGGCCAAAGTCACGGATGCGAATGGCAACCTAGTGCCGAATGTTAACGTCAGTTTCACGGCGGATAACGGCGCAACGGTAACAACCGCAGCAGTCAGCACGGATGCGCAAGGTCTAGCAACCACCACGCTGACCAACATCATGGCGGGTATAACAAAAGTCACAGCGGCAATTAACGGTCATAACCAAACGGTAGATACCACCTTTGTAGCGGATATCACTACTGCAGCGGTAACTACCGTGACGCTCGACGACAGCGTGACCGATAAAATAGCCAACGGGACCGATTTCTTTACCTATACCGCTATTGTTAAAGACGCGCATGGCAACCTCGTTCCGAATGCAACGGTGAACTGGTCTCAGGACAAAGGTAATACCGTAACATTACAGGCTGCGAGCAGCGCGACCGACGTCAACGGCAAAGCAGCCATGGTACTGACCAGTACCTCTGCAGAAGCATTATTGGTGCAAGTGTCCGCATCCTTAACAAACGGAACGCCGGTTGATGCCAATCAGAAAGTTAACTTCAAACAACAGCTAGTGAAATTACATGGAGTGACTAAGAACGCGATAAACAATGCCATGATCCCAAATACGAAGATCGAGCTCTCTTTATCTGAAAATAACGCAAATCCGGAATACTCCGTGACCAGCGGTACCGATGGTAAATACGAGATCAGTATTCCGCAGGGGGTTTATTATGTGAAAGCCAGCGCAACCGGCTTTATCACGTTAGATTCAACGCTCGATATCCAAACGGTTACAGACCAGCAGAAGGACTTTGTTCTGTCGCCAAACTTAGATGGCAAAGCGGCGCGTATTGTTCTCACGTGGAATGATAAACCTGCTGACCTTGATTCCTATCTCTGGGTGCCTAAGGTGGGAAATCCAACCAGTTTAATAAAGGTTAATTATGGTTCTAAATCACCAGCCGGTGCAGATGCAACGCTAGATGTGGATGCAAGAAATGGCTATGGCCCCGAAACTATCACGGTAGATAGCATGCATCCGGGCGTGTATTGCTACGTCGTCAATAGATTCAGCGCATCACCTGTTGCCTATGGTGGCGCCAAAGTTAAGCTTTACTTATCCGATGGAACATCGCAGGAGTTTAAAATTGAAGATGCAACCGGCGCCACTGATAACATGTTGAATTGGACCGTGTTTAAAATTGATACAACATCTGGCCAAACTGACATCAACGTAGTAAATACACTAGCGAGTTCAGGAAATAATGGGGACTGCAAGTAAGACTAACTAACAGTTGATGAATTTAAGACAATAATATCAATGGCGCTAAAATTATTTAGCGCCATTTTTATTAGAGCAAGAAAGTTGATGATTGATAAATACGACTCAATAGAGTCATATTCTAAGGCAGATTAGATATCAGAAAGACCTTTGCGTTTTTCGTTAACTAGAATAAAACTCGAGTACTGAATTTTTGAGCACAGTGTCTCTAGCTTCATTTTTAGCTCCATCGTGTACACTTTCTTGGCATCCTTATCCATGATATTTTTATTTGAGTTGAGAAACTTAAACCCGTCGGTGATCTTATTGTAGTCTTCAGCATACTTAGGGTATTGGCTAGACTTCTCCTCGCGTAGGAAATTATAATTATCCATACATTTATTATTCGTAGATGAATAGGAATGGCCACCGACAATACTGCTTTTAGGCGGCGTATTCTCTTCCGTTGGCGTTAGCTGACTGTTAGCATAAAAATAATCATACTCCAACTCATCTCCTCGGTAGTTTTGATTCGTTTTATTAGGTGAAGAACAACCGGACAGAAAAAAAGTTGTTCCTATAAGAAAAAATCCTATCTGTTTTTTATTCATACTATTTCCATTAATGATTAATAGAGGGGTATTGGTAAAGTCGTTCATTCAAAAAAAATGGGCATTATGAGGTACAGGCAAACACAAAATTATTCGCACGACCGAACAAATAAGTGTTTTTAATTTTATGTACACTGATGTTAATTTCTTTTAAGTCTTTATTACGGAAAAACAAAAAATCAAGGATAGGTTCTGGTGAGAAAGACTCATCAACGGAATCATGGAAGTATGTGATCAGTTGAGCATCATAGATAACAATACGTTTGGGTCCCACGACACGATACTTGAAATCAACGCTGCGAATGACATCCTGAGACACGCCATTTTTAGTTAAATAACCCGTCATTTCGGCATGCCCTTGCATTTTATCATTCAGACTAAATGAAATATTCCCGTCCAGCAGGTCTTTACTTTCACTATCGCTATAGGAAAACTCGCCATCGCATACAAAATTATATGATGGCTCATAGATAAAACAGACGTAGATAACTTCAAACGCCAATATGAAAGTAAAAAGGAGCAAAGTGACAATTTTTTTGTTCATTTTATATAGTATCCTTTACAAAAAAAGTATTCGTTTCTTCTTTTATCGACAATACATTCCGTAAGAAATGAACGCCCACTCCCTCGACTTTCTGGCTTTACAATAAATATTCTTTCAGGAATACATCGCACTTCACTGACTGTAATCAGCTTCACTGATGACTCCAACAAATCACGTGATTGTCCTCGTGTATACTCAGGTAGAACATTGACGCTACAAGCATCAAACTTCCCGATATTTACGATAGGTGTATCGAGACTGTAGGTATCATTTTTGTATAAAACGTAGGTAAAAAACACCGCAATAAAAATGGCCAGAGCGCTCATTGTCACAGTATAAATATAGCTTTTGTTACTCTGTTTTAGACTCTTATCCTTTTCAGTAAAATTCACGGGTTCAGCGTTACACTCTTTTTCTACACTGATAGATGCATTTAAACTAAACCCTACCTTTGGAATAGTTTTAATCACCTCATCATCAATACCCAACAAGGAAAATGTTCGCCTAAGAATAGAGATATATTGGTTAAGTGTATTATTAGATGAACGTAAGCCTTGCTTGTCCCATATATCTTCTAAAATTTGCTCTCTAGAAAGGATTTCACCTTTCTTATTGAGCAATAGACAAAGAAGATTACAGTTAGTAATCGTTAAGTTAATAACTTGCTCAGGGCTTTCTATACTCCAAATGGCACCGTCTGCAGGCTTAAACCTAACCGTCTCATTAATTTTATAAATCATGAATTTTACATTATATTGATTCAATTTATCACACTCACATCAGAGAAACTGAGCTATAAATACAGATAAGGCCCTCTGTTTTATAGTAAACAAGAACGCTGTTATAAAAAGCGTGTGAAATGAGATTTTTTCATATTTCCCCTCAATATTTTATCGATAAACCTTTTTACTTTTTCAGCACTTATGAAGTAGTAAGAATCATCTCAAATAAAACCGAGCGGGTAAAACAAGTGATGTGTGTGATTTATACAATTTATAAGAATTTTATTAAAACAATAATTATCCCAAGACAGGCAAAAACACCAAATATAAATAAACCAACCTGCTACCTATGGGTTATTAATCTGCTTAACATGGTTTTTATAGAAGATTTGCAATAATTTGATTGTGAAGTGTTTTTATAGAAAAGAGTGATTTTTTAGGAAAATTACCGCATTAATCGCCGCCTAAAAATCAATTTCATCATGAGTTTTATTTTAGCTTACAGCTCAATTACCGCAATAATTCGAGATATAAATCTACCTTATAATTATAAAGACGACAATTTTCTTCAATCTTAAGCATCTCTATAGTATTTAGTATTATTTTTAATGAACATAAGGTGGTGATTGTTCTATGAAGATGTTTTTAGAGGTTTAAAAATCACAATATTCAGATATTCCTCCTCAATGAGGTGGATAAAAACCCCACCTCATCGCTTACATTAAAATACAAACAACATAATTACAACAAAATAAGATCATAATTAACGATAATTGATATCATAATAGGCCACTCTGGTTATCGACTTCGCTTGCTCAATCATCTCAAGGCTGCGATGAATCAAGCTGTGGCTTCTTTCACTGTCTTCTTGCAAAAAAAACAATAGATCGGTGATCGTGTTCTGTGCCGTACGCGCAGAAATAGACGAGCTACGCAACCTCAACCAAAGATGGTCATACCACGAGTACCAAACCATGATTTATTCTCATTTCGCAAACACAGCGCGCTTCACCGTCTGTACTCTAGATAGACCTGTGAGTAAAACATAATTAATTAGCAGTTAATAGATTATTCACTTTTAATTAAATTAATGATTATAGACATACATATTAAAAAAACATTTGTTTGAGGTATGTTTATAACTAATTAAAAAATAACATTTTAAAAAATATTTTATTTACGCCATCAATATTCTAGATTCCAAATATTCCATAAAATTTAGTAAAAAAAGGCATGGTGCTATTTTTTACAATTACCACTCCGTCTATATCTAGTAATGTGATAATGAGAGATATAGAATCCTTGTTCTAATTTTGGCGTAATTAGTTTTCTTATTCATTTTCTAAGAATATATTCAGCCAAATATAATACGCAAAACAAATGATAGATAGAAGCCTAACAAGGATTGCGAGGTTTGCATGACAGAAAAGGGTTAATTATTTATCAAATAAATTCTTTTCCCTTAATTTATATAATATGGATATCAACAAACCCCTTCACTTAAACAATTTAAATCCACTTATTAATCAATACCCTATCTTCTTATGAATAAATATGAATACGCTACACAACATGGAAGTCGTTATGAAAAATGATAAAAGGCACACTAGCATATCAATGAGAAAAATAATCTCACCCAAGGGGGTAAAAATTACCTCTTGGGGGCTGATCCTTATCCAACTTCTTACACCATTGCTGATTTCTGCCAGCTCTGTTGCCCGCGCGGCTGAATATAGCAATATGAAGGCGCCGACGCTTGGTTCGCAATCCATCGTAGATAACACGGCAAACAACACCATTCCCTCTCTGGGAAGTGATAATACCGCATCGCCGAAGTCCGCCCCTGCCCCCGACTCTACAATGAGCGATAATGCAATGCAGGCCGGGAAAATTCTTTCCAGCGATAACATTGCTAATTCCTCTATCAACTATGCGAAAAGCGTGGGTGAAGATTTAATTAACCAGCAAATTAACGACTGGTTAAACCAAAAAGGCACAGCGCGCGTCAGCGTCGAATCTGATAACAAGATTGCAGGGGATATGTTACTTCCCATCATTGGAAATAACGACAAGCTCTTATTTACGCAACTTGGAATGCACGGTAATGAAGATCGAAATACCGCTAACTTAGGCCTCGGCTATCGCCAATATATTGGGGATTGGATATATGGCATTAATACCTTCTACGATTATGATTACACTGGGAAAAATGCGCGATTAGGCGTGGGCGGTGAAGCGTGGACTGATTACCTGAAACTGGCTGTCAATAGTTATTACGGTCTAACTGACTGGCATCAGTCTCATCTCTCTGATATGGACGATTATGACGAGCGGCCAGCGAATGGCTTTGACCTGCGCGCAGAAGCCTATTTGCCTTCATACCCACAACTGGGCGCCAACATTAAATATGAACAATACTTTGGCACAGGCATTGATTTAGGCACGGGCACCGATCCCGACGATTTAAAAGATAATCCAAAAGCACTGACCCTCGGCCTGAACTATACACCAGTCCCCCTGTTCACCTTGAAAGGTGAGCACTCCGTAGGTGATAAAAATGAAAGCCTCATCGGCCTTGATGTCACCTATCGCTTTGGTGTGCCATGGGAGCAACAAATTAGCACCGACTCGGTAGATACACTCCGTAGCCTGAAGGGCGGCATGTCTGAATTTGTCGACCGCGACTATGACATTGTTATGCAGTATCGCAAGCAGGATTTACTGCAGATTTCATTACCCGATAATGTGAATGCCAACGCTGCCGACACGATCGTCCTTCCTCTTACCGTGACCAAAGATAAATACGGCCTAAAAGATGTCGATTGGACGGCATCGCCTGAATTCATCGCAAACGGTGGGACATTCCGCAAACTATCACTCACCCAGTTGGAAGTGAAGTTGCCCGCATACGTGCATAACCAGCACGCCAATGCTGCGCAAAAATATGTCTTTAAAGCCGTGGGTATAGATAACAATGGCAATAGCTCAAACACAGCAACGACCACCATCAACGTCGCGCCATCTAAAACCGTCATTAGCCAATTAATTATCACCCCGTCAGGCGCAGTGCCCGCCAATAATACGGATTATTTCACCGTAACGGCCGTCGTTGTTGACGATAAGGGCCAACCGATGGCTGCACAAGCGATCACATTCAATGTGGATGATCTCAAAGACAGCAACGGCCAGTCCGCAGCAACGCTGTTCAAAGACAATCATTCTGATGGTCAGGAACTCACAGCAAATACGGATAGTCAGGGAAAAGCGACAATATACGTGCGCAGTAAACTGGCTAAAGAAGGCACGATCACCGCGACCATGAGTAACGGTAACAACATCTCTGGCCGGCTAAACTTTGTTGCCGATACCACTTCGGCACAGATCAGCGCGCTGGACGTCATTAATAACAACGCCCCGTCCGATGGACAAAGTACCGATAAACTCAAAGTCACTGTTAAAGATGGTAATAACAACCCGCTTGCCAATGCCACCGTTGAGTTAAGTGCCTCCCATGGTGCAACGCTTGTCGGAGGTTCTACCGTGGTCACTGACACCGAAGGGCAAGCCACCGTCCTCGTGACTAGCCTCAACGGGGGCGACAGCACGATCACAGCACAAATCAACGGCACCACCAAAACCCAAGTCATTACCTTTGTTGCCGGTAAATCAACGCCAACTATTGCGCAAGGCGATCTGACAGCCACTCAAGATGCCGTTGCCAACGGTACCGCAACCAACAAGATCACCGCCAAAATCACCGATGCCAATGCGAAAACGGTTCCCGATGTCACGGTACATTTCACCGTCAGCAACGGAGCTAAAATCACCACGGTCAACGGTGTTACCGGCAGTGATGGCATCGCTACAGCGACGGTCACCAGCCTCAAGGCAGAGACCTATACCGTCACGGCTCAAATTCAAGACTCAGAAAACAGCGCCCAAGTGGATACCCACTTTATCGCTGACAGCGCAACCGCCACCATTACCGATAGTCATCTGACTATTGATCCGAACGGCGCGTTGGACAACGGTGTAGACACCGACAACGTTGAAGCGATTGTCACGGACGCCAACGGAAACCTTGTGCCGAATATCCCAGTGAATTTTGTTGCCGCATCTGGGGCAATCATCACTACGGCGATCGGCACCACGGACACTAATGGTAAGGCGACCACAACGGTCACCAGCAAAATATCCGGGAAATACGCCGTCACGGCGACGGTCAACGGAAATTCAGCTAGCAAAGACGCGGTATTTGTCGCTGACAGCGGAACGGCGAGGATTGCCTCTGGCGATCTGAAAGTCACTGTGGATAACGCGTTGGCCAACGGAACCGCAATGGATGCCGTTCAAGCCAAAGTCACCGATGCATATGGCAACCCCGTTCACAACGTTACAGTAAGCTTTACCGCCGACCACGGTGCTGTAGTCACCACCGCATCAGCGGTAACAGACGCCAGCGGCTTGGCCAGCACAACCCTAAGCAATACAACGTCGGGAACCACAAACATTGTTGCCGCCGTTAACGGCACAAACCAGAATGTAAATATTAACTTCGCACCGGATGATTCAACGGCAGCGATTATCAACGGCAACCTCGTCGTTACCCAGAACAATGCCAAAGCCAACGGCACGGACAGCAACAAAGTCCAAGCCACTGTGACAGACGCCAACGGAAACCGCGTTCCCAATACGACGGTGACCTTCGCGGCAGACAACGGAGCCACGGTCATCACGACATCGGTCACCACTGACGCTCAGGGGCTGGCAGAAGCTGCACTGACTAATGTCAAAGCGGGGGACACCAAAGTTACAGCAACGGTTAACGGCAATAGTCAAAACGTGACGACCACCTTTGCGGCCGACGACAGCACGTCAACGATAACCCGTTCTAATTTCACGGTAACCGTGAACAATGCGAAGGCCGACGGCGTCGATACCAATACGGTGCAGGCTAAGGTCACCGATGCGCAGGGGAACGCGGTTCCTAATGCCACCGTCAACTTCACGGCCGACAATGGCGCAGGCGTCGTGACATCATCCACCACCACCGATAATCAAGGCCTTGCCAGTACAAATCTGACTAACGTCAAAGCTGGGACCACCAAAGTGACGGCAGCGGTTAACGGCCATAGCCAAACGGTAGACACCACGTTTATCGCCGACGACAGCACCGCAACCATCGTAAGCGGCGACTTGACCGTAACCGTCAACAACGCCAAAGCCAACGGCACGGACAGCAACAAAGTTCAAGCCAAGGTCACTGACGCCAGTGGAAACCCTGTGCCGAATACCGCGGTCAGCTTCGTGGCGGATAACGGCGCAACAGTCGTCACTGCCTCGGTGACGACCGATGACCAAGGTTCGGCTACCACTACCCTCACCAACGTCAAAGCGGGGATCACTAAGGTTACGGCAACGGTTAACGGCCATAACCAAGCGGTAGACACCACGTTTGTCGCCGATGACAGCACCGCAACCATCGTGAGCGGCGACTTGAATGTAACCATCAACAACGCCAAAGCCAACGGCGCGGACAGCAACAAAGTTCAAGCCACCGTGACAGACGCCAGTGGTAACCCAGTACCGAATACCGTGGTCAGCTTCACGGCGGACAACGACGCAACAATCGTCACGGCCTCGGTAACCACCGACGGACAAGGACAGGCCAGCACCACGCTGACCAACGTTAAAGCCGGGATCACCAAAGTGACGGCAGAAGTTAACGGCAACAGCCAGACGGTAGACACCACGTTTATCGCCGACGACAGCACGGCAACCATCGTGAACGGCGACTTAACGGTAACCGTCAACAATGCCAAAGCCAACGGCACGGACAGCAACAAAGTTCAAGCCACCGTGACGGACGCCAGTGGTAACCCGGTGCCGAATACCGCTGTTAACTTCACAGCGGATAACGGCGCAACAATCGTCACTGCCTCGGTAACCACCGATGACCAAGGTTTGGCTACTACTACCCTCACCAACGTCAAAGCGGGGAGCACTAAGGTTACGGCAACGGTTAACGGCCATAGCCAAACGGTAGATACCACGTTTGTGGCCGACGACAGCACGTCAACGATAACTCGTTCTAACTTCACGGTAACCGTGAACAATGCGAAGGCCGACGGCGTCGATACCAATACGGTGCAGGCCAAGGTCACCGATGCGCAGGGGAACGTGGTTCCTAACGTCACCGTCAACTTCACGGCTGACAATGGCGCAGGCGTCGCAACGTCATCTGCCACCACCGATAATCAAGGCCTTGCCAGTACAAATCTGACTAACATCACGACGGGGATCACGAAAGTCACGGCCTCCATCAATGGCACCAGCCAAACGGTGGATACGTCCTTTGAGGCTGACAGCGGAACATCTACGATTACCGCAGGTAACCTGACCGTAACGCTTAACAACGCCAAAGCCAATGGCTCGGCCACCAATGCGGTTCAAGCAAAAGTGACCGATGCTCAAGGCAATGCGGTACCGAATGTTGATGTCAGCTTCAGTACGAACAATGGCGCCACGATAATCTCGGCAACCGCCAAAACCGATATTCAAGGCCTAGCCAGTACCACACTAACCAACGTGACCGCGGGCACAACGAAAGTCACGGCGGCCATCAACGGCAACCGCCAAACGGTAGACACCACGTTTATCGCCGACGACAGCACCGCAACCATCGTAAGCGGCGACTTGACCGTAACCGTCAACAACGCCAAAGCCAACGGCACGGACAGCAACAAAGTTCAAGCCAAGGT